>NICF_comb_assmDRAFT_10001242_pt1 | contig 20474 bp, 18 predicted proteins | sample NewIslPassag4_SG_FD_11279 | JGI IMG/M metagenome (IMG submission 11279) | reverse complement strand
CGCCGCCCGCGACGAACAACTCATCGAATTGATCGTACTTGGGGGTGGGTCAATTCCCAATCGCCACCGGGTGGGTCAGTTTGAAATCGGCGTTGACAGTCCGAGAAGTGCCTGGTAACCCCCGCGCCGGATTCCACCGTCGCGCCCTAAATTTCAAAGACACTATCGAATCTCAGTAGCGCAGAAAAACCCCTGCTAGAAAGGGTACCAAAGGACGACTCAACACCGCCTCGGACGTTCCACCGCCCTCCGGCACCCGCATTCGCCTGCAACCGTCGATTGTACGCACATTTCGGACATAGATGGCCTACCCGTCCGATTCTATCCAGGAGCAAATTGGTAACCCGGTGTCCGCAGAGGGGAAAGCACATCCGGACAACCGCAGAAAGAAAACCACGGCAAGACGCCCACAGCACGACGCCTATAGAAAGATGGACCACGGAAAAATGAATCATGGAAAGATGGATCGCAGGAAGATGGGCCGCAAAGAAATGAGGCGCGAGATGAGCTGTATATAAAGGGCTGTATACAGAGAGCTAATACAAAGAGCTATAGATTGCTGCGGGAAAACGAGCACGAGAAAAAAGGCGACTCCAACAAAACCCCCTGGGGACGAGGGTTCAACCTCGCCCCAGGGGGACCGGCCTACCGAGGCGGCAATCAGAATCTATGAGATAGAGCCAGCTAGACGAGCCCCGTACCTACCTTTCGATCATTTCCTTTACCAAAGCCACCGCACGGTCAACAGTGAGGCCGAGGTGGGCCGCCACTTTGGCGCCCGGGCCACTCACACCGAAGCGCTCAATGGAGAGGATTCTGCCGCTCTTCCCGGCTAGGCCTCTCCAACCGGAGCCCACGCCCGCCTCGATGATGAGACGCGGTGTACCCTCCGGAGCAACGGCTTCCTGATAGGCGGCGTCCTGTCGGAGGAAGAGCTCACGGTTGGGCACCGAGACGACGCGGACGCCCTTCCCCTCCTTCTCGAGCGCGGCAGCGGCGTCGAGCGCCAAGGCCACCTCACTGCCGCTCGCCAAGATGACGGCGGCGAGAGGATTCTCCTCGCGCTTGATGACATACGCTCCCCGGCTGAGGTCGACATTGCCCTGACGCTGGAGCACTGGCACGTTTTGCCGAGTGAAGAGAAGAACAGTAGGGCCATCCTTGCGCTTGAGCGCCTCGACCCAGGCGAGGCCGGCTTCGACGGCGTCCGCCGGACGGTACACTTCGACGTTGGGAATGACGCGGAGCGACTCGGTCTGTTCGATGGGCTGGTGCGTCGGACCGTCCTCGCCCACGTAAATGGAATCGTGCGTGAAGACAAAGATCACCGGCTGATTCATCAGCGCGGCCAAGCGGATGGTCGGCCGCATGTAATCAGCGAAGGCGAGGAAGGTCGAGCCGAACACCCGCAAGCCTCCGTGCAGCTGCATGCCGTTTAGGATCGCACCCATACCGTGTTCACGCACGCCGAAGTGGATGTTCCGCCCCGCATACTCGCCCCGTTGCACTGCGCCGGCGCCTTCGATGTAAGTCTTTGTGGAAGGATGCAAGTCGGCCGAGCCGCCGACGAGATACGGAAGACGACCGGCGAGCTTTTGCAGCGCCTTACCCGCCGCCGCCCGAGTTGCGATCTTTTCACCGGGGACGAAGGAAGGCAACACGCTCTCGATATCCTCAGGCACTTCGAGCCCAAAAGCCGCATCCCATTGGGCCCTGAGCTCCGGATACGCGCTGGACCAGGCCTCGAAGCGCTCCTTCCATGCTGCGCTCTGTCGAGACAGTTCCTTCCTGTATTCAGCAAAGTACTGGTACACCTCTCCCGGAACGTAGAACGGCTCTTCAGGCCAGCCGATCTTGTCCTTGAGAACGGCGATCGCCTCAGGACCCATCGGATCGCTGTGCGCCTTGGAAGTGCCCTCGAGCGGGGTGCCCCAGCCAATCCTTGTCTTGGTCACGATGAGGCTCGGGCGCTCCGTATCGGCTTGGGCGGCTCGCACCGCCGCCTCCACGGAGGCGAAGTCGTGCCCATCCGCAAAGAGGACTTGCCATCCATACGCCTCGTAGCGCTTGGCCACGTCTTCGGTGAAGGCGAGCGAGGTGTTGCCGTCGATGGTCACCTGGTTATCGTCGTAAAAGACGATGAGCCTTCCAAGGCCCAAGTGGCCCGCCAGCGAGCAAGCTTCGGACGCAACACCCTCCATCAGGTCGCCGTCGCCTGCGACGACGTAGGTGTAGTGGCCGACAATTTCGTAGCCCGGACGGTTGAAGCGGGCTGCGAGCATCCGCTCGGCGAGAGCCATGCCCACGGCGTTGGCGATCCCTTGCCCCAGCGGGCCGGTGGTCGTCTCTACTCCCGGCGTCTCCCCGTACTCCGGGTGGCCCGGAGTTGCCGAACCCAGCTGACGGAAGCTCTTGATCTCGTCAAGGGAGAGGTCGTACCCCGACAGGTGAAGGAGGCTGTAGAGCCACATCGACCCGTGGCCACCCGAAAGGACGACCCGATCCCGGTCCGGCCAGTCGGGCCATGTGGGATCATGGCGTAGAATTTTGCCGTAGAGCAGCGCGCCGACTTCGGCCATGCCGAGCGGCAGACCAGGGTGTCCCGACTGCGCCGCCTCGACGGCGTCGACCGTCAGAGCGCGCACGGTATGGGCGATCTTTTGCAGCATCTGAATAGACCTCCAGGGTTTAAGTTGGGGTATGGACCACGCGTTTCTCCTGCGGCATGGGCCAAACAAGCCCGGCAAGGGAGCCCGCCGCGCATGGTTTGCGGCCTGGCCCCTGCGTCCGGACTCTCGAAACGGGGCCCACGAAGAGCTCAATCCGCAGTTCAACCTGCGGGCCTCCAACACGGACCCGCAAGCCGCACGCCGCCGGTGGTCAACCCATAGAGTCCTTCCTCTAAAGGTTCGACACTTGGGTTCGGAACGATAAGGTTCCGACGATGAGCTTCGACACGCGCCGACAATTGCCTCCGGCCAATCGTTGGCCCTTTCGGGGGAACCATAAGGTGAGGCTCCATGAGGTCGAGCTCCACAGGCTTCACTCAGGCGATCTCCCACACTCTAGAGATCATACTCTAGAGATGAGATAGAGACGAGACTCGTAAGACGCACTCTGGGGCAAAACCGGGGGACGAAAACGGGGGACAAAAACGGGAGTCGAAACCCCGTAGATCCCGGAGATGGAGCCCCAGAAATCAAGCTCCCGGGACGAACTTCGGCGATGAAGCCCGCGGATGAATCCTGCGGGTACAATCCCAAAGGAGAGACCGTTCGTACGGGTTCACCTATCGGGTTCGACCGCCATTGCCATGATTCGCTCCCATAGGGGATCGGGCACCGGCATCACCGAAAGGCGAGAGATCCGCACCAACTCCCATGAGGCAAAAGCGGGATCGGCTTTGATCGCGGCCAGCGTCACAGGACGAGCCAGCGGCCGGACAGCCTCAAGGTCGACGACGATCCACTTTGGATCGCCAGCTTGGGGATCGGGGTACGGATCGGAGGCGACGCGGGCGAGACCAACGATAGCTTTGACGTTTCCGGTGTGGTAGACAAAAACCTCATCGCCGGGGTGCATCGACCGCATGTGCCTAAGCGCGACCGGATTGCGCACGCCGTCCCAGCGGTCGCGCCCCGCTCGCACCAGATCGTCAAAAGAGTATTCGTCCGGCTCCGTCTTGACCAACCACCGCGCCATCCGTGGAATCCCCTCCCAGTTCGCCCCCAGCGTCTCGGCCCCAGCGTTGCTCCCCACGATTCCCCCGGTAATAGGACTGTCGCCCCAAGATTACCCCGTCAACTGGGCTGTCTCCGCAGAATGCCTACGCAACAGGACCGCCTCCGTGCCCTCATGCCACGTGTCGCCCTGTTGCCGCGTCCCGCGTCCTCGCGCACGCCATCGCCCTGTCGCCGTGTCCTCGATGCCGCCTTTTCACCTTGACTCCAGCAACACGGCGATGACCTCTCCCGGGCCGTGGACCCCGATGCTCAGGTCGTTTTCGATGTCGGCGGAGCGGCTGGGGCCCGTGATAAACGTCAGTGCCGACGGGACGCCCTTCTCCCGTCCAGCTTCTGCGATTCGCTCGAGCACCGTACGGCGGCTATAGACCAGCGCCTCCGGAGCGACCAACGCGACGAAGATCGGCGGCACCAAGCTGACGCTTCGGCCCTGCTGGGGGCTGGACACGACAGCAATGCCGCCCGTGTCCGCCACGGCGAAATCGGCCCACGCGAGCCCCGCGCCCCACCGGTCGGCCCGGGCGATATCCCGATCGGCCTCGCCATGGCCGAAAGCCACCTCATCCCACGCTTCGACCCCGATGCCTGCTTCGCCCAGGACGCTGCGGCAGACACCCCAGTCGCCGCCGCTGGTGAGCACGCCCTTTACCCCTCGCTCTAGCAGCGCGTCCCGGATCAGACGATACGCGTCACGCTCATGCTTCGCCCGGAGGACCCTGCCGCCGATGGCCTGAAGGGACTTTGTGAAGATCTCTGCCTTCTGCTCGAAGCTCCAGCTGTTCTCGTGGCCCGGCGGCCAAACGGACGAACCAGGATGGGCGCTAGGCGGGTCGCTCCTGCGCATGCGCTGGCGCAGACGGGAAAGAAACGCCTCTGGATCATCCCCGCCGAAGGGATCGGCGCTCGGGCCAGGCTGTTCAGCCCGGATCGGCTGCACGCCTCCTTTAGACCACACGTCGCCGCTTGAGTGCATCCCGTGGCTCGAATGCAGGCTCATGCGCCTCTCTCCCCCGTACTTCTTGTACCCTTCGACTGTCGCCGTTCGACTGCGACAGCAAGTAGAGGCTCTTTCTCCTCGGCGAACCCGCTCTGCCAAATCTCTCCAAAGCTCTTGGCCGCCGGCGCCGGAAGCTCGCGCGTCTTCGTCCAATAAGAGAGGGGCGGCGGCGCATGACGGAAGCGCCCGTTTCGCACCAGCGGCTTGGCGAGCCATCGACCCGCCCGCTGCGCCATACGGTACAATCCGGGCCGCTCCATCATCCAGCCGAACCCGCGAAAGATCAGCCGCTCGACGGGATGCGTCTGTTTGGCCGAGGCGCTCTTTCGCCGGATGCCAATCAGCATGTCGTGAAGTGGGATCTTCACCGGACACGTCTCGTAGCAAGCGCCGCAGAGGCTCGATGCCAGGGCCACTTCACCCCATTCCTCAATGCCCTTGTAGAGCGGCGTGAGCACCGCCCCGATGGGGCCCGAATACACCCATCCGTAGGCGTGGCCTCCGATCTGCCTATAGACGGGGCAGACATTGAGGCAGGCGCCGCAGCGGATGCAGTTGAGCGCCTCTTCAAACTCCCCGCCCAGGAGCGTCGACCGCTGGTTGTCCACGATGACCAGGTGAAACGCCTCCGGGCCGTCCTTCTCCCCGGGCTTTCGAGGGCCCGAGACGACGGTGACGTAACTGGTCGACTTCTGCCCGGTGGCGCTCCGGGTGAGCATGGTGAGCAAAAGGTCGAGATCCTCAAGGCGCGGCACGATTCGCTCCATCCCCATCAGCGTCACCTGGATGCGGGGAAGCGACGTCACCATGCGCCCATTTCCTTCATTGGTGACGAGAGTGACCGAACCCGTCTCCGCCACCGCGAAATTGCAACCGGTGATCCCCATGTCCGCCGTCAAGAAAATCTGGCGGAGCTGGCGCCGGGCGACCGCGGTCAGCGTGGGCGTATCCGTGGAAAGGGGTTTTCCTTCGAGCTTAGAGAAAAGCTCGGCGATCTCTTCACGCGTCTTGTGCAGAGCAGGCCCGACGATGTGCGAAGGCGTCTCGCCGGCGAGCTGTATGATGTACTCGCCCAAGTCGGTCTCATACACCTGAATGCCGTCCGCTTCCAGGGCCTGGTTCAGGTGGATCTCCTCGGAGATCATCGACTTGGACTTCGCGACGCTTTTTACCCCGTAGTGGCGGGCGATGTTGCGCACGATCTCCACCGCCTGCTCGGCGCTGGAGGCGAAGTGGACGTGCCCGCCGTTTTGCCTCACCTTTGCGGCGAGCTGGGCGAGGTAGTAGTCGAGATGCTGGATGGTGTGCGCCCTGATCGCCCGTGCGCGCTCACGCATCCCCTCCCAGTCCTCGTACTCCTGCATGGCCCGGGTCTTGCCGTTCTTGAAGTTGTCCGTCGCCTTTCTCACGGCCCGGCGCAGCCGCTCGTTGGCCAGCGCCACGTCGATGCGCTCAAGCAACGCTCCCTTGCTCACGACGCGCTCGCCTCCTCAAGATCCGCCTCGCCGTGCTTGCTTTGAGGCCTCGTCGCCACTTCAAGCAGCTCAGCGAGGTGCATCACCTTCACCTGCATCCCCCGCTTTTCGAGGCGGCCGCCAAGGTGCATCAAGCACGCCATATCGGCGCCCACCAGGTAACGAGCGCCGGTCTTCGCGACATTGTCCAGTTTCGTGTCGGCCATCGCCGTCGAAAGGCCTGCCATCTTGACGGCAAACGTGCCGCCGAAGCCGCAGCACTCTTCCGCGAATGGCAAGTCCACAAGCTCAAGTCCTCGAAGGTTACTAAGTAACTTGAAGGGAGCCTCGCGCACTCCAAGGCCCCGCGTCATGTGACAAGAGGTGTGGTAGGTGGCGATCCCGTCGAAGCGGCCTCCGAGATCCTCGATACCGAGGACGTCGACGATGAACTGAGAGAGTTCGTAGGTCTTCTCCGCAAGGCGCCGGGCCTGTTCCTCCAGAGGATGCCCCTTAAACAGTTCGGGGTAGTAATGCCGGATCATGGCAGCGCAGGATCCCGACGGGGAGACGATCCATTCACTGTCGCTGAAGGCGCGAATGAGCTGGACTGCTGCCCTCCGGGCGTCGTCTGCGTAACCGCTGTTGTAAGCGGGCTGCCCGCAGCACGTCTGCCCGGCGGGAAAGTCCACCTCGACGCCCAGGCGCCGCAAGAGGCGGACGGCGCTCACGCCTACTTGCGGATAAAAGGTGTCGACCAGGCATGTGACAAAGAGCGAGACCTTCATCGGCCAGCATCCCCTCTGATCCAAAGCAATAGCGCAAGTTCCCATTACGTTCTGACTGCGCTGCTTTTCCGGTGCCCTCCCCGCCTCTCATCGCCTCCGGCGGCCGTCATGTCTACGTCATGCTCGTCATACGCGCCATTCTTTAGATCTCTTGCTTTCCGATCTTGGCGAGGAGCCGGAGGTTGCCGTCGATCAGCGTGTCCGCGAGCTTTTGCACTCGGTACGCATCGATCTTGTCCGGGCGCAAAGGCACGAACTTCTCCCGCCCAAAGGGCGATTCAGCCGGTTCGTCGGAACCGACCTCCTTCGCCGCCTGACCTAGGCCTTCCGGCTTGAGCCGACCCCGCCCCATGCGGGCCTGATACCGCGCCGATTGCCCTTCGTCCACTCGCAAGAGCACGTTGACGGTGATGTCGCCCGCGCGAGCGCCCGGAATCGTCGTCAGGTCCCTGTCGGTGATTTCGATGGATCCGAGGAGTTCAGCAGGGCCGTACCCCGCCTCAAAGGCGATGACAAAGGCGTTCGGCCAGCGTTGGGCGATCTCCTCGAGCCGCTCGTCCAAAGTCTCAGCCGTCACGGGCCGGTCACTGGTGCCAAGGACGTTGGGATAGTACTTGATCGTCTCGTCGGCGACCAAAGGCCCTAACCGGCCGATGGGGTCCTTGGGATCTCCCGTGCAAAGAAAGCAGACGTCGGAGAATCCCGAAGACACGTAGCTCTCCGCCAAGGCCCTCGCCAGGCGAAAATCTGCGGTCCAGTGGAATGGGTTTACGCGAATCATGCCGCCGTCACTTCCGCGCCGTATGTCCTTTCGCACCGAGTTTAGCCGACGGGCTCGATGAGCTCGGGTCCGTCGTTGGCCACCGAATTCACCCTGGGACTGACCTCGTACGCTTCCATCTCCTCCGCTGGGTAGGGGCAAAGGAGCGAGCGTACGCCTTCTCCCGGCACGTCCCGGTCCAGCCACAGATCGATCGCTTCTCCCGTCAAGATGACGGGCATCCGGTCGTGGACAGGCTGCACCAGCTCGTTCGCCGTGGTGGTCAGAATCGTGCACGTAAAGAGGGTCCCGCCGGTGCCGTCCGTATAACTCTCCCACAGGCCGGCGAAAGCGAAAAGCCGCCCCCCGCGCAAGCGGAACCGCAGCGGGACCTTGGCCTTGCCCTCTTTGCGCCATTCGTAAAAGCCGTCGGCGGGGATGATGCAGCGGCGCCGGTCAAAGGCCCGCTTAAAGGCGGGCTTTTCGCCCACGCTCTCCGAACGGGCGTTGATCAGCTTGTAGCCGATGGAAGGGTCCTTGGCCCAGGAAGGGACAAGCCCCCACTTGAGCATCGCCGCCCGCCGCCCGCCGTCACCGTCCCGAGCAGCCAGGATCAGCTGGCCCGGAGCGATGTTGAACCGGGGCCGGAAATCCTCCGGGATCGAGATGAGCCCAAGCTCCTCCATGAGCACCTGACCCGATTCGGTCAACGTAAAGCGTCCACACATCGCAAGCGTCCCCCGCTCTATCTCCCGCCGGTCCAAGGTGCCTCGATTCCAGGGCGCCTTTCCGGTCGCCTCTCCTGGTGTTGAGTGTTCCCCTCGATCTCCCGCTCCACCTGCCGCCCGCCTTCGCCTCCGTGCTGTAATGCCCGGGATCTTTGCCCCAGATCCCGGCCTACGCCGCCCTTGCGGCCCCGCTCCACCCCTCGAGCCTCGTGGTGATTCTCCCGGCGACTCCCGTGACTCCGCCCTACGGGTTAGCCTTTGGTGCCGGCGTTTATCGAACCTTGTCAACGTGCGGCCCGAGAAGTGACGGATGCAGCGTTCACGCGCCCCGTTAAAGAACGCCGCATCAAAGGTGCAGCCTCAGCGCCTCGACAAACTGCGGGAACGCCACCTCCGGCGGCTCGATCTCCGGGTGCCACCGCTTCTCCCATTCGAACGAGATCCACCCGCTATAACCGGCACGCTTAAGCAGGGCAATGGCTTCTCCCAGGGGAAACTCGCCTTGTCCCATCAGCGTGTACCGATACCCCTGGCCTTGCCCCACCGAATCCTTGAGGTGGACGTGACGCACCCACGGCCCCAGGGCGTCAACGGTCTCTTGCAAGCGTTCGCCGTGAAACCGCCACGGATGGTGCATGTCCCAAAGCACTCCGACGGCGGCGCTTCCCACCCGCTCCACCACCCGGCGCAACCTCTTCGACAAGGAGAAGTCGCCGTGGGTTTCAATCAGCACAGCCACGCCTTTAGCGGCGGCATAGGCCCCGAGGGTTTCAAGCCCGCGCACTATTTGCTCCGTGATCGGCTCCTCGAGCTCGGCCGAGGGAATCCGGTCGCCAAACACCCGTACGAAAGGAACGCCAAGATCCGCCGCCAGGTCGATGTAGGCCTTCCCCGAATCGATCTGGCTTTCAAAGCTTGCCGTGTCGTCAAAGCGGACGGAGCTTCCAAGGCAGCAGATGGAAAGGCCGCGTTCTGCGAGGTCCTTTCGTGTACGCTCCCGGTTTGGCACAAGGAACGGCTCGGCTTTCGGCAAGTCCATTTCGCCCGCGACGCCTCGCACCTCGATCCCCTGGTAGCCCATTTTCACGGCATTGTCGAGAATCTCTTGCCAGCCCCAGTCGGGACAGCCCAGCGTAGTGAACGCGAGGGGATACGACACGATTCCCACCTCCGAGAATTCTGGAAACTGCGGGCGGCTTCCCCTTGCGGGGCCTCTTCACGGAGCCTCTTCGGCCGGCAGCCAAAACCAGATCGTCGTCCCTTTGCCCACCTGGCTTTGAATGCCAAGACGCCCCTTGTGCCGCTCGACGGTGTGCCTCACGATGGAAAGGCCGAGGCCGGTCCCGCCCTCTTTGCGTGAGCGGGCCTTGTCTACCCGGTAGAAGCGCTCAAACACCCGGTCGAGCGCCTCTTCGGGGATGCCGACACCAGTGTCTATCACTGTCACGCGCACTCCCTCGCGCTCGCCGGCCCGGACACCCGCTCCCGCGTCGGCCGCGGCAGGCTCCACCTTTACGATGACGCTGCCCCCGGACTCCGTGTACTTCACAGCATTGTCCACCAGGTTGAGCAAGGCCTGGCGAATCGCGCCCGGATCCCCAAGACAGACCGGCAGCCGCCCGCTCTCCGCTACATCTACGGCGAGGCGGAGCCCTTTCCCTTGGGCCCGCTCCCGGACCAGTTCGGTCACTTCGTAGGCGATGGCGGCGATGTCCAGGCGTTCCCGGGCGAGGGCACTGGCCGGCGCCTCGAGGCGGGACAGATGAAGGAGGTCGTTGATGATCGCGATGAGGCGGGTGGTCTCGGCGTGCATGATCCCAAGATACCGTTTCGTTCGCTCGGGGTTAAGGTAGGAGCCGTCCTGCAGCGTCTCAATAAAGCCGTGAATAGCGGTGAGGGGAGTGCGAAGCTCGTGCGAGACGTTGGCGACGAAGTCGGAGCGGATTCTTTCCAAGCGGAGAAGCTCCGTCTGGTCGTGAAACACGCAGACGGCTCCCCCGACCCTTTCACCCGGACCGCGGATCGGGGAGATGGAGACATGGTAGGTGCGGCCTCGCCCCGGAGGAAGGCCAAGCTGGATCGTCGCCGAGCCTTCCGTGCGGGTCTGTACCGCCCGTTCGATCAGCGCGACGCACTCGGGATCCCGGATCACCTCCGCGACGCGCCGTCCCGTAGCCTGCTGTTCACCGGCCAAGATCTCGTGGGCGGGCCGGTTGGCAAAGACGACGACCAGCGATGGGTCGACCGCGATCACGGGGTCGGCGAGGCTTTGCAGCACGGCCTCCACGGTCGCCCTATCGGGGGCCAGCTGCTCGAAGCGGTCTTGCGGCGACGTTTCGAAGAGCTGGCTCAAGCTCCGGGCCGCCCGGACGATGCTCGAGACGCCGCAGAAGATTAAACCCATGGCGGCCGCCAGGGACGCCCAACCCCAAGCTGAGGCCACGCCTCCTGTGCGAAGAGCAGAAGACGCAAGGAAAGCGAAGAACGCCGCGCCGGTATGCGTGGCCAGCGCCCGCCGCGCGAGGGGCTCTCCCAACCAGCTTCTCATTGGGGCGGGTTCTCCCTCATTCGGTAGCCGAGGCCGTGGACCGTCTCAATCGCCTCCGCGTACTCGGCGAACTCCTGGAGCTTTTGGCGCAGCCGCCTTATGTGCACGTCGACGGTGCGGGTGCCGCCGGCGTAGTCGTACTCCCACAGCTGCTCAAGGAGAAACTCCCGCTGGAAGACGCGGCCGGGGTTGCGGGCGAGGATGTGGAGGAGATCAAATTCCTTCGGGGTGAGAAACACCCGATTGCCGTCGATTTCGACGCTGCGTTTCTCCAGGTTGAGCACCATGCCGCCGTACCGGATGATCTGCCCGTTCACCGCCACCTCAGGCACCCTCCGGAAGACAGCCTTCACCCTCGCCACCAGCTCGCGCGGACTGAAAGGCTTGGTAATGTAATCGTCGGCGCCCATCTCAAGGCCGAGCACCCGGTCGATCTCCTCCGCCCGGGCGGTGAGCATGATGATAGGCACTTGGCTCTCTTTGCGGATGCGGCGGCAGACTTCGATCCCGTCGACGCCGGGGAGCATGATGTCGAGGACGATGAGGTCCCACGGCCGTTCCTTAAAGCGCGCCAAGGCCTCGTCCCCATCAAAAGCGGCCTCCACTTCAAAGCCTGCGTCCTCTAAGTTGACCACGATCAGCTCGACGATGGACGGTTCATCGTCGACCACGAGGATCTTCTTGGCCATCTCTTCAACCTTTCTCCCTAAGCTGGTGCAGGATGCGCTTGAGAGCTTCGCCGTGTCATCGCGGCGCCTCCGCTTCCCATTTTCAGCAGCCCGGCCCACAGCCCTTCCGGGGTGCGGGCCTGCGGAGACCTGTTGGCGAACGGCGTTTCCCCCTCTGGCCGGGCGCCAAACGCGTGGGGCCCGCCGCGGCCCTGGTCTTGCTCCTTTCGAGCACCCGCGCCCTGCGGCAACGATCGGCAGGAGTGACCGAGCACAGTCACCGGCCACCGCGACCTGCGGCGATCGCTTCTGGGTGACCTCTGCTGATCACGTTCTCCGTGCGAGTGTCGACGTAGGGCTCGTCCTCGGAGCAGGCGACGGGCACGGCGCGCGCTGGACGTCATGTTACCAATGCCGCTGCAGCCGACGGCGAAACGGTTGACGCTCACGCTCTGGAACACGGCGGCCGAGCCGGACTGTTCTTTCACGGTGTCCTTGTAATCGCCGGCGCAGAAGGCGTTATCCTTGAAGCAGCCGTAGGCCCCCGAGGCCGAGTTGCGCCGTAGAGGCTGATCGGCCGGAGCCCCCAATCGACCGAGAGGCTCGATACGCCCCAGGTGTCGATCGAATGGGGACAGCCGCAGCGCAGGACCTTGGGGAAGATGGCGTCGAGCTGCTCAAGGGTGAGGCCGGAGAGAGGATTGTCTTTGTGGACATAGACAGCGAGGGCGTCGAGGCCGACGCGAGGGAGGGTTGCGGCGACGAGCAACGCACACGCCCAGGCAAAGCCGATGAGACGTTTCATGAAGACTTTCCCCCTTTTGGACTTCGCCCGGACCTTCTCGACCGCGGCCACGTCGAAGTCTAGCAGGGGGTTGTTGCGCTCGTGCTTCGCCGGTGTTACGGATTCGAAACAGTCGTTTAGCGGGCGTAAAACTCGATGATCAAGTTGTCGTCGACCGGCACGGGGATCTCTTCTTTCGCCGGCAGCCTCAAGAGCTCTCCCCGCCTGGCCTCCGCGTCGAGGCTGAGGTAAGAAGGCACGCTGCCCGCCCTCGCCGCGAGGGCTTGCTGCACGAGATCCAGGTTTTTGCTCTTCTCCCGGACGGAGACGATGTCGCCCACCTCGACGATCTTCGACGGGACATCGACCTTGCTCCCGTTCACCTCGATGTGCCCGTGCGTCACCAACTGCCTTGCGCTGGGAAGCGTCGGCGCAAAACCCAGGCGGTAGACGATGTTGTCAAGGCGGCACTCGAGGATCTGCAAGAGCCTCTCTCCCGTCCGCCCGCTGGATTTTCGGGCCTGGTCGAGGTAGCGGCGGAGCTGTCGTTCCTGCACGCCATAGATGAACTTCAACTTCTGCTTTTCGAGGATCTGCCGGCCGTACTCGCTTGACCGCTTGCGGGGACGATTGCCGTGCATCCCCGGGGGATAAGGGCGCTTGAGCGCCGGGCATTTCGGCGAACCGCAAAGGGGCTGTCCGACCCGCCGGCACATGCGGTGCTTAGGCCCTGTGTTTCGGCTCATTTCGATCCCTCCTGGCATACGATCCTAGTCTACCCAATGCTGGCCGCGGTTACCACACCAAACCGAAAAAAAGAGCCGCGCGGACCTCCGGTCCCGGAGCGCGGCTCAATCGGATCAAGCGTGCAAGGTCCGACGGCGGCCTAATCGCGCTTGGCGAAGAGCGACCACCAACGGCTCAGGCTATAGAGCCCGTCGTCTTGGTAATTGGGACGAGCTTTCCGGCGGTAGAGCGCGCTTCCGCACTTCGCGCAGTAGACGGCGCCGATGTTCTTGTGCCCGCAGTCCCTGCAGAGCTCCATGATGCACCACTCCTTCAAGCGATCGGGACACTCCAGGACCCGCATGGCGGATTGCTGTCCCACCTTCAGTATATCCAGCCGCCGTGCGGAATCAACCAATCCAGCCCGGATTTAACAGAAGGTTTACATGGCAGGAGGCTCTTGCAGGAAAGACCAAGGATCAGCCGGCTTGTTTGTCCTGCTCAAGGAACTTGAACTGGGCCTCAACGAGGGTCCGGTAGATACCGCCCTTGGCCATCAGCTCGTCGTGAGTGCCCCGCTCGGCGACGCGGCCGTGGTCCATGACCACGATCATGTCGGCGTTGCGGATCGTCGACAACCGGTGGGCGACGACGATGGCCGTCCTGCCTGCCAAAAGCCGCTCGAGAGCCCGCTGGATGTGGAGCTCCGTCTCGGTGTCGACGCTGGCCGTCGCCTCGTCGAGGATGAGGATCCGGGGATTCGCAAGCAGAGCCCGGGCGAAAGAGACCAGCTGCCGCTGGCCCAAGGAGAGGCCGCTTCCCCGTTCGCTGACAACCGTGTCGTAGCCGTCGGGAAGCTTTTCGATGAAAAGATCGGCGCCGACGGCCCGGCAGGCCTCCCGTACCTCGTCCATGGTCGCGTCTGGCCGGCCGAAGCGGATGTTGTCCGCGATGGTCCCCGAAAAGAGGAACGTATCCTGGAGGACGATGCTGATCTGCGACCGCAGCGAGGCAAGTTTCACGTCTCGCACGTCGATACCGTCGATCAGCACCCTTCCCGACGTGACGTCGTAGAAGCGGCAGATCAGGTTGACGATGGTCGTCTTGCCCGAGCCCGTCGCCCCGACCAGCGCCACGGTCTGGCCCGGCTTTACGTGGAGGTCGACGCCGCGCAGGGCAGGCCTTCCCTCTTTATATTGGAAAACGACGTTCTCGAAGCGGATCTCGCCTTTGATAGGCGGCATCACCATCGCGCCGGGGCGTTCGGCCACCGTGGGCTGCGTGTCCATGAATTCGAAGATCCGCTCTGACGAGGCCATGGCCTGGAGCACCTGGTTATAAAGGTTTCCAAGGCGGGAGATGGGCTCCCAGAATCTTCCTAGGTAGTAGACAAAGGCGACCAGCAGGCCCAAGGTGATCTGCTCCCGGATGACGAGGCTTGCGCCGTACCAGTAGACGATGCAGGTGCCGACGGCTCCGGTGAATTCGACCACGGGAGCGAAGAGGTCTGACACCTTGGTCGAGCGGTTCATCCACCGGCGGTAGTCGTCGTTGATGTGATCGAAGAAGCGGGCGTTCTCCGTCTCCTGCACGAAGGCTTGAGTGACCCGCATCCCCTGGATCGCCTCGTTCAGGTGGGAGTTGATGCGCGACAAGCGAATTCGCACCTCGCGCCAGCCCATGCGGATCTTGCGCCGCATCTCGGTCGAGAGCGCCATCATGAACGGGAGGACCACCATCGACGCAAAGGCAAGTCCTGGGTGGATGCTGATCATGATGGCGATGATGCCGGCCAGGATCAGGATGTCCATGAATAGGTTGACGATGCCGTTGGTAAACAGCTCTTGCAAGGCGTTGACATCGTTGATGATCCGGACCAAAATCGACCCGGCGGTGCGCTGGTCAAAGAAGTTGAACGACAGATACTGCACGTGACGAAAGAGCGCCTCGCGCATGTCGCGCAGGACCCGCTGGCCCACCCAGTTGGTGAGCTGGATGCGAATCCCGCCCGACGCCCACCAGACGAAATAGCAGAGGGCGAGATAGATCGCCATGCGCGTCAAGACCGCGTCGTCGTTGGCCGTGATCCCATAGTCGATCGCATGGCTGATGACGAGGGGCACGACCAGCGTTGCGACAGTGCCGATCAAGGTGACGAGGATCGCAAAGACCACATCCCGCTTGTACGGGGCCATGTAGCCCAGAAGGCGGCGCATCTGCTTCCAATCGAAAGGCTTATCGATGCTCTGGTCCTCGGGGTAGACGAAGCGTTCCCGCACGTCCCTGGGGCCCTGCGCCGCGCTTCCCGTAGAAGGCGCACCACTACCTGCTTCTCCCGCCTTTGCCGCCTGCGTCATCGGCCCGCCATCCCTCGGCGATAGGGCGCCGCTTGCCTCTCCCGCAGGCAGGCCGGAGACGGCGCCGACCGCTTTGCGCTCTTTGCTCACGATCCCGCCACCTCCCGCATGGCGTCCGGAGCCACGGCATCGGCCGCCCGGCTGGTTTCGACTGGTCCGCTGCTCGATCTCGCTCGCTCGTCGACGCCCCTTCGCACACCTTCGATATCTTTGAACTGCACGTCGTAGATGCGGCGGTACTGCCCGCCCAAAGCCAGCAGCTCTTCATGGGTGCCCCGCTCCACGATGCGCCCCTTGTCCAAGACGATGATGAGGTCGGCGTCCTTCACCGAGGAGATGCGGTGTGCGATGATGAAGGTGGTCCTTCCTTTCATCAGCTCTTTGAGCGCCTGCTGGATCTCGTGCTCGGTCTCCATGTCGACGCTGGCCGTCGCGTCGTCGAGGATCACGATGCGAGGATCGGCGAGGATCGCTCGCGCGATGGCGATCCGCTGTTTTTGCCCGCCTGAAAGGCCTAGACCCCGTTCGCCCACCAATGTGTCGTAGCCTTCGGGCAGCTCCTCGATGAAGTCGTGGGCCTGCGCCATTTTGGCCGCGGCGACGATCTCCTCCATCGTCGCCTCACGCCGGCCGAAGCTGATATTCTCCCGGATCGAAGTGGAAAAGAGAAACGTCTCCTGGAAGACGACCGCCACTTGCCGGCGCAGAGCGTCGAGCTTGAGCGTGCGCACGTCCTGGCCGTCCACGAGGACCCTGCCTTCCGTCGCGTCGTAAAAGCGCGGGATCAGGCTGACGAGCGAGCTTTTGCCCGCGCCGGTCGGCCCTAAGATGCCGACGACGCTGCCTGCGGGCACGTCGAGGTCGATGTCGTGCAGCGCGGCAGTGCCGTCGTCGTAGGTGAAGGAGACGTGCTCAAAGCGGACGTGCCCTTCGATGCGGCCGGGATCGACCGGGTTCTCTGGATCCCGGATTCCCCGGGGCGTGTCGAGGATCTCGAGAATCCGCTGGCCGGAGGCGATGGATTGGGTCAGGTTGTTGATCTGATACCCCAGCTGCTGCAAGGGGTTGACGAGGTACCAGATGTAGCTGAAGAACGCGGTGAGCTCCCCGATGGAGAGCGCCCCCGACATCACCCGCCGCCCGCCGACCCACAAAAGGAGCATGACGCCGATGTTTCCCATCAGCTCCATGGCGGGAAAGTAGCGAGACCAGATGGACGTCGCCGCCATGTGCCGGTCGATGTACGCTTTCACCCGCTGCGCAAAGAGAGCGATCTGCTCCGGCTCCCGGGCGAAGGATTTGACGGTTCGCACGCCGGTGATGTTCTCCTGCACCGTGGACGAAAGATCCGAGAGCGCCTCCCTGAGCGCCGTGAAGGCCGGATGCACCTTGATGTGAAACCGGGCCGTCAAAAAGGCAAGGAGCGGCATCATCACAAGGACGGTGAGCGTAAGGCTCCAATCGAGGTAGAGCATGAGGACGAGCGTCAGGATAAAGAGGAGCGAAAAGTCGACCAGATGGGCAAAACCAAAGGCCAAGAACTGGCGGAAGATCTCGACGTCACCGGCGAGCCGGGACATCAAGTCGCCCGTCTTGGCCCGATCGTAATAGGCGAACGAAAGCGATTGCAGCTTTTGGTACAACCGGTTGCGCAGTAAGTAGACCGAGTTGGACCCAAAGACGTGCCCCAGATACGAGCGGGCGAACTGGAAACCTCCCCGCACCAGGGCGACGAAGACGACGGCCAAGGCCCACCAAACCAGCTCGTGATAGCGGCGCTCAACCAGCACCCGGTCGATGATCGCTTGCAATAAGAGCGGCCGAACGAGGCCGACCGCCGTCATCAACACGCCACAGGCGATGGAGAGGATTCCAAGGCGACGGTAAGGCCAGTAATACGCCTTGAGCCGTCGAAACACGTCCATGGAGAGGCGCCTCCAATTGCTGCCCAAGCGAGATATTCCTAAGTATAATTCATTTTCCTAGCACTGCAAGGGGGAAAATGGCGGCTAAGGCCCACTCTAGCGGCGCCAAGCGCCACTTGCGCCGTGGAGATCGCCCGTGCGCTCTCCCAAGCGCCTTCGCTCAATTGCCTTGCCGCGCGAGGCTCCCGGAGACTTCTGGTCGTTTTGTGAAACTCATGCCGCGAAGGCGCAGGGATCGACGCCCTCTTTCAAGAAACCTATCGTAGCAGTACCAAGGCTCTCAGATGTTAGATACTTACAATTCGAAAATCGGCTGCCGGGCAATCATCGCCATGCCAGGCGTGATCGCTTTGCTGTAGGGGGAAGCAGGCGATCCAGGGTGGCGCAGGGCAGTGGGGGCCCTTGCGCCAAGGCCCAGCGCGCATGCTGCACCAAACTCACGGGGGCTGCCGACGCGAAGAGCCACGACGCGTCGGCGGGGAGAGGATGGGATCGCATGCCTACTCGTATGAACGGATTCTGGGGGATGCTCGTCGGCATCGCGAGCGTCCTCGCGCTCCTCAGCTGCGATCATCTCTTTGGGATCGATAGCACTGAGGTCTTCTACGTGCTCCTCTTGGCCGTCAACGGGCTCGGCGGGTTCATCTTTGGCACGCTGTACCACAGGGCGCGAGAACTCTCTGTCCTGGATTCGCTCACTCGAGTTTACAATCGCAACTACTTCCTGCCCGAGTTTGAGAGGCAACTCTCCCTCGCGGTCCGTCACGGTCACCCTCTTTCCATCGTCATCGTCGACCTCGACCGCTTCAAGGAGCACAACGACGCCTTTGGCCACCTCCAAGGCGACGCCCTACTCAAAGAGGTGGCGAGCGTCCTCAAGGCCTGCGTGCGGCAATCGGATACTCTGGCGCGCTTTGGCGGCGACGAGTTTGTCCTCCTTTTGCCGCATACCGACCAGGTCCAAGCAGCTCGTCTGGTCCAGCGCCTGAAGGAGAGGCTAGCCGAGGCGATCCCGGGCAAGGGAGTCTCGCTCTCGGCCGGGATCGCGTCGTTCCCCGAAGACGGGGCGACTCCCCGGGACCTTCTGCATCGTGCCGATCTTGCCCTCTACCAGGCCAAAGAGAAGCGGGACACCATCTGCCGCTACTGCGACGTGACGCCGCGGCCTCATGCGGCGCTTGCGCCGCGAACCGACGCCCGCTGGTCGTCATGCGATTAGCGACCGCTTCCAGCGCCCTAGGCGAAACCAGACGGCGGTGACGATGAAAAACAGGACGTTGCCCACCAAGAGGGTGACCCAGTAGCCGTCGGGCCCAAGGCCCAAACTGTAAGAGGCGAAAAGGGCGACCGGAACCTGAAACCCCCAGCGGTTGGCAAAGGTGACGATCGCAGGGGGCAAGGTCTGTCCCGCGCCGCGAAAAGCTCCCAGCAGCACTTCGAAAGCGCCCCAAAAACCGTACGAGAAGACGTGCAAGCGCAGGAACCTCACGGCCGTCGCCACCACCTGGTCGCTTACGCCAAAGACGCCGACGATCGCATCGGCAAAGAGGTATAGGAGCGCCGCAACGGCAGTTAGAAAACTAAACATCACTGCCGCTCCCGTCCAGGCAAGCCGCGAAGCCCGCTCGATCTGGCCTGCGCCGAGGTTCTGACCTACGCCGGAGGCGGCGGCCTGCTCCATTGCTCCGGAGGACGTCCACACCACCGACATCAGGCGGTTTACGATCCCGTAGGCGGCGGCTTCGACGGTACCAAATCTCGAGACGATGGCGGCGACGGCCACCGAGGATAGCCCGCGGGAGCCCATGTCGAGGCTTCCCGCAAGCCCCAGTTCGGCAATCTTGTGGATGAGACCCCAATCGGGCGCAAGATGGGAAAAGCGAAGCCGCACCCCCACGAGGCGGCCGTTCATCAGGTAGAGGAGACTGACGGCCGCGCCGATCCCTTCGGCGATTAACGTCGCCCAAGCGGCGCCCGCAACGCCCATGGCGGGCAGTCCGGCCCAGCCCAAGACGAAAAAGGGGTCGAGGACCACGTTGGTCATCGTCGTAAGGAGCAGAAGGTTCCTCGGAGTCTTGCTGTCGCCGGTGCCTTGAGAGACCGAACGGTATGCATAGTAGATGTACTTGAAGGGCAGCCCCGCCGACGTGATCAAGAGGTAGGTAGAGGCCAGCTCCAGAACGCGGCCTTGCGCGCCCATCCAGGCTGCGATGGCGTCGCGAAAGGCGATCGCGACGAGGGCCAAGAGCACCCCGGCGGCGGTGGCCAAAAGGACTACCTGTCCGGCGACGTGCGCCGCCTCGTCGTTCTTACCCGCTCCCGTATACTGTGCGACAAAGGCCACGCCGGCGATGGTCACGCCCATGCCGAGAGAGAACGTAAGCCACACCGTGGGAAACGTGATCGCGACCGCCGCGACTTCGTCGGTGCCGACCAGCGAAACCCAATACATGTCGGCCAGATTATAGAAAGTATTGAGGATGTTCCCGACAAAAAGAGGCCAGGCCAGCGCGATCAGCCGCTCGACAATGGGCCCCCGGGTCATGTCGACCCGCCGGCTTGCGCCCCGCAGGCTCTGGGCCCGTGAGCTTGAGACCTCCCCGCTTGTGGCCAGGCCGGCGGCTTCCGTGGCCTTTACACCCGCGGGGCGCTCTTCGGCGGCGCCGGCGCTCAGCACTCCACCGGATTTTCCCTGACTCACGGTCACACGCTCCTCTTCACCAGCCGCTCACCCACGCCTCAACCGCGGCGTACTGCTCCAGAAACAGCGGGTTGACGGCGATCCCAATGCCGCTTGCGACGACGACGCACCCGATCGACCACGCGACCCGCCGCACCAGGGCGGTGCTGCCCGAGCCGCGCCACACCACGGGCAACATGACCAAAGCGCTGGAAATGCTGCTCAACACCACACCCGAGCCGGCGACTTGCGGCGAGATCAACCCCTGCGAGACCAAGTGGGCCGCCGTCGCCGCCGTCGACGAGCTGGAGACGAT
>NICF_comb_assmDRAFT_10001239_pt1 | contig 20489 bp, 19 predicted proteins | sample NewIslPassag4_SG_FD_11279 | JGI IMG/M metagenome (IMG submission 11279) | reverse complement strand
CCTGCGTGTCGAGCCAGAGGAAGGCGAGCTCCCCGTCCAGCTCCAGCTTCCAGTGACGGTAGCGGGAGGGGTGGGTCTCGAAGGAGATGGGTTCCATGTCGGGCAGCGTATCGAAACGTCGCGCGGCCAAGCAAGCGTCATGAAACGGCACGAAGGGCCCCGAACCGGTTTCGGACGACACCCGTCGCGACATCGGACGATCGACCGATGCCCCGAGGGCACTGGAGCCGATAGGACGGGGGGCGGTATGGCGGGCAAAGGGAGAGCCGGTCGAGCTTCGCCGCGTCGACCCCTGCGGTGGCCGAAGTTTCTGATGACGCTGCTTTTGGGGAGCGCCTGTCTGGCCAAGGCGATCCCCACCCTCGAGCGACTTCTGCCGCTGAGTCGGACGCGATACGTCTTTTCACCCGAACCGCTTCTCTTGCCGGCGCTGCTGTCGCTGGCCGTGCTCGTCATCCTGGGCTGGAGCGTCCTGGACGCCGTCCTCGATCGGAGGATGCCGCCTGCCGGCCTCGCCGCCCTCGTCGCTTTCGCTCTCGTGCCTTGGGGCGTGAGAAGAGAGCTGCCAGAGGAGGACGGCTGGCTGGCGCGGCGAGCCCTCGCGATCGCGGAGGAAATCGAGGAGCGGCTCGCTCGGGGCGAGAGCGCCGATGCCGTCGTCGCCGCCCTCGATGCGCGGCGCCTTCCGGGCCCCTACCGCTCGAGATGGCTGCGAGCCGAGCCGCAGCGCTTCCGGCTCCTCCCCGAAGGTGTGTCCGTGCCGCAGGGCGATGACTTCGGCGCACCGGGCACGTTTCATGTCTCCATTTCCAACGACGGCGGTTGGGTGAGCGCGACGGGATGGTCGAACGACGGGCCGCGCCTCGCCCGCGCAGGAGACGGGATCGCCGTGTTTCGAATTTCCTTGCCGAGAGGGGAGGGGTTGCCATGAGCTTCAGGCCGACGCTCGTCGCCGCTGCGCTTCTGGCCCTCGCCGCGGGGCTATGGATGCACGGATCGCTGCGCGCACGCGAGCAGCGCGCCCGCAAGGAATGGGAGCTCGTCGAGATCCTCGTCGCTGCCGAGGACGTGGAGGAGGGCGAGCCGATCCGCGCGCGTCAGGTCGTCGCCGCCGAGATGCCGGCGCGATTCGTCTCCGATTCCATGGTCCGCCCCGCGCACGCCGATACCATCGTCGGACAGCGCGTACTGGTTCCGCTGCGCCAAGGCGATCCCATCCTCTGGTCGCATTTCCGCTCCGCGCCGGACGAGGGCAGACTCTCCGAGCGCATCCTCCGTCGCACCCGCGCCGTCACCGTGAACGTCACGGAGCGAAGCTCGGTCGGCGGCTTCATCCAGCCCAACGATCACGTCGACGTCCTCGCGACCTTTCGCGATCCCGGAAGTCAGGAGATGGTGACCGTGACGCTCCTGCACAACGTCGTCGTGCTCGCCACAGGGCGCGCCTCCGATCGGGACAGCAGTTGGGGGCGGGGATATTCGGAGGTCTCGCTCCTCGTGCTCCCGGAGGAAGCCGAACTCCTCGTCCTCGCCCAGGAGCTCGGAAACATCACCCTGGTCCTCCGACACCCCGACGAGGTGGACCTCGACCACGACCGCGGACGCGCCACGGTCCAGACCCTTCTCACCGGCGAGCGCTCGCGCGCACTGGAGCGCATGCGACGCGAGACGGTACAGGTCATCCGCGGCAATCGCACCGCCGGTCTCGGGGAGTGAAACCATGATGCTCTCCGTCCTCCTGGCCACCCTCTCCGCATTTCTCCTCGGACTGCTGCTCGCGCAGATCCTCCGGCAGGCCGCCGCACGGCTGCGCGAGCGCTACGACTTTCGCGACACCGCCGAAGTCGGCGAGCTCCTCCTCGAGATCGAGGGGAGGACCGCGCTCGTCGCCGGCATCGTCGTCGGTGCGATCCTCGGCGTCTTCGGGCTCGCCCTCGGCGGTCTCGCCTTCGCCCTGGCGGTCTGGACAGGTGGGGCCGCACTCGTCCCCATGCTCCTCCGACGTCGTCGCGAGCGATGGCGAGCGGCTCTCGAGGCCCAGCTCGCCGACGGCCTCTCCACGGTCGGTGCGGCTCTACGCGCCGGGCATTCCCTGCAGCGGGCCTTCGAGCAGCTCGCCGAGGAGGCGCCCCAGCCCCTTCGCCGCGAGCTGGCCGTGGTCGTTCGTCAGTGCCGCCTCGGTCGTTCGCTCGACGAGGCCCTGGACCTCTTCGCCCAGCGCGCACGTTCGGAGGACCTCGACCTCCTCGTCGTCTCCGTCGCGGTGGCGCGGCGCTCGGGTGGGCAGCTCTCCCGCGTCCTCGATCGGATCGCCGGCGCCGCGCGAGAGCGCATGCGCCTGAAGGGCAAGATCCGCGCCCTCACCGCGCAAGGGCGCATGCAGGCCTGGGTGATCGCCGCTCTCCCGCTCCTCCTCTTCTTCGCCATGGCGTGGCAGCGGCCCGACCTCGTCGATCCCGTGCTGCAGACGCCCGTCGGCCTCGGACTCTGCGCCGCCGTCGGTCTGATGGAGGCCCTGGGGCTCTGGGCGATCCGGCGGATCGTCTCCATCCGGGTTTGAGGAGGGTTGGGTATGAAGAGCCTGGTCGCCGCCCTCGCCGTCGCTCTCGGCTCCTTCCTTCTCGCCCACGTCCTTTTCGCGCGCCTGGGGCAGCGCTCGCTCGCATGGAGGGAGCGGCTCGGGGCGCTCGTCGCCACGCTCGAAAGTCGCTGCCCGGCGCAGCTTCGCCAGGCGATGCGTCGTCGGCTCGACGAGGCCGGGCGGCCCCCACTCCTCGACGAGCGGCGCCTCTTCGCCGCCACCGCGGCTCTGCTCGTCCTCGCCCTCGTGGCGTCGATCGGCGCCGCCGCCGGTCTCGCCTCGCCCGCGCTTCCGGTCGCGCTCTCCATCGGCGCGGCGGCGCCCTGGTTCTGGCTCGTCGAGAAAGGCAGGGCGAGAAAGGAAGCCATCGCCCGCGAGCTTCCTTTCGTCCTCGATCTTTTCGCCCTCGCCCTCGAATCGGGCACCGACCTGCTCGGCGCGCTGGCGCGCGTATCGGAGCGCCTACGGCCGGGAGCCTTGCGCGACGAGCTGGTCCACGCGCTGCGCGAGCTCAGGCTCGCTCGTCCGAAGCGGGAGGTCTTCGCCGACCTCGCCGTGCGCACCGGATCGCCGGAGCTGTCGCGAATGGTCGCGGTCGTCCTCCAGGCGGATCGAATGGGGGCACCGCTGGCCGAAAGCCTCCGCCTCCTGGCCGAGCAGATCCTGCAGGAGCGCTTTCTCCTCGCCGAGAAGAAGGCGGCGCAGGCGCCGGTGAAGATGCTCCTTCCCCTGGTCGCCTTCATCTTCCCTGCCGTCTTCGTGGTGCTTTTCGCGCCGATCGCCCTAACGCTGCTTCGGGGGTGAGGCGATGGGACGATTCCGATTGCGGATCGCCACGGCGGATGCGGAGCGCTTCGTCGACCTGCGCGAGGGGAGCCTCGTCGTCGGGCGCTCGGCCGCCTCCGACATCGTCCTCGACGATCCAGCCGCCTCGCGCCAGCACCTGCGCGTGCAGGTCTCGAGGGAGGCGGTGGCCGTCGAGGACCTCGGCTCGCGAAACGGCAGCCTCCTCGAGGGAGATCCGCTCGCGAAGCGAGTGGTATGGATTCCCGGCCAGCGGCTGGCGATCGGCTCGACCACCCTCGTCCTCGAAGAGATCCCGCCCACCGGCGGGGGATCGCCGGCCGGTGCGGCGATCGTCTCGGCGTGGGCGCCCAGGGCCCGGACGGCGTGCGAGCGGCTTGGGGGCATGGCGAGGGCGCTGCCCCTGCGGGCCCGCATCGGCGCGGCGGTCGGCGCCGCCGTCCTCTTCGCCTGGCTTCTCTTCCCCTCGGGCGAGGATGCCCGCGCCACTCCGACGAGCGCGCGTCTGGACGAGGCTTCGGTTCGCGGACTCGTCGTCGGCCGCGGTGCGGTGGACCTGGAGGTCGGCGAACGCCTGGAGATCGCGTGGAGGCCGCGCCGGTCGCTGGAGGAGAGCCTGGTCTGGCTGCGCGCGGAGATCGAGGCGCCGCCCGGCGGTCTTGTCCTGCGGGTCAACGACGTCGAGGTGGCGCGATGGGCGCCCGAGGACAGCGGAGCGGTGAGCCTGCGCCTGCCTCGGCAGGTCATGCGCGAGGACGAGAACCTCCTCGCCCTGGAAGCGGAGGGGGAGGGCGCCTGGTTCGTGGCCGACCTGGAAGTCGAAGAGGAACCGCGCCCCCTCTGCGACCGCGAGACCTGTCTCGAGCGCGCCCGGCAGTGGTTGAACCAGGGCCGGGAGGCCCTGGAACGGCGGGCGATCGATCCCCGCAACCTCTTCGAGGCCTGGCTCGACTTTCGGCGGGCGCGCTCCTTGCTCGAAGGCCTGGAGCCGCGGCCGGAGCTCTACGCCACCGCCATCGCTCTCTTCGAGGAGGCGGAGGCAGAGCTCGACCGGGAGTGCCGCAGGCTGCGCTTCTCCGTGGTCCAGAGCGTGGCCTACGGGCGCGAAGACCGGGCGCTGGAGCTGGCGCGGCGCATGCTCCGGGCCTTCCCGGGGCCCGAGCATCCCTGCCACGGCCGGGCCCTCGACCTCGTCGAACGACTCGAACCGGGAGGGAATCGATGACGGGCGAGACCTCGAGCGATCGCGCTCTGGACCTCGACGCCACCCTGGCCGTGGAGCGCGCGCCGAGCTGGATCGACGCGGAAACCCTCACCCGCGACCTCGGCGCGGCCGCTTCGCGATGGAAGCTCGTCGTTCGAGAGGGGCCCGACGCAGGGCGGGAGTTCGAGCTGCCCGCGGGCCCGGCATCGCTGGGCCGCGGCGAGGGTTGCACCATCCGCCTCGGCGACGACGCGGTCTCCCGCGTCCACCTCCGCCTGGAAGCCGGACCGGAGGAGATCCGGTTCTTCGACGAGGGCACCAAGAACGGCACGAGGGTGGACGGAGTTCGCCGTTCGCGAGGAGGGGTCGGCGAGGGGGCGAGGATCGCCGTGGGGCGGACGGTGCTCGAGGTGCGGCGCGGCGGGTTGGAGAGGGGGGGCGGCGTGGTCCAGCAGGCGCTGGACATGATGCGGGGCGGTCGCATTCCGAGCCTGCCGAGCCGAGTGCGGGCGCGAAAGCTCGCCCTCGTCCTGGCTCTCGTGATGGCGGCCGTCCTCGCGGCCGCGATCGCGGGAAGGCTTCTGGTGCCTTCCGCGCGACCGGCGAACGACGAGGCGGCCGAGCGGCCACGCGAGGCTCGCCAGCTCTTCGACCAAGGCCTCGAAGCCTGGCGCACGGGCGATCGGGAAGAGGCGGGGCGACTGCTCCGCCTGGCGGCGGAGCTCGACCCTCGAAGCGAGGAGCCGTGGCGGTACCTGCGGCGGCTGAAGGAAGCGCACCCCGGGCGGGACGCGCCGTCGGCGGAAGGGGAGGGCGATGCGGTCGAGGCCCGTCCGGTCGAGGCGGCCACGGCGGATTCGAACGCGCAACTGCCGGAAAAGCGGTTTGCGGCGCCCTCCGGGGCGCCTCGGACGGGCGGTGAAGTGGCGGGCGGAGACGGGCCCGCTTCTCACGCCGAGGCGAGAGCCAAGAGCGCGAAGACGCAGCGGGAGCGTCGGCCGGCGGTCCATTCGCGGGGAGAAGACGCGGGACGCGCGGAGATCGAGGCGCTCCTCGCTCGAGCCGCCTCGGGGCCGGCGGCCGCGCGCGTCGCCCTGCTCCGGGAGGCTCAGGAGCGGTTGCGAGCCGCCCGGATCTCCGGAGGGCTCGAGGCCGAGGTTCGACGGCGGCTGGCCGATGCGGCGGTGGAGGTGGCGGAGGAAGCGCTCGCCGTGGGGCGGCTGGCGGCCGCGGCGACCCACCTCCGACTCGCCCTGGAGGCGCGCCCGGACCTTCAGCCCGCGCGGGCTCGGCTCGAGGCGCTGCGAAAGCGGGCGGAGAGCCTCTTCGTGGAGGGCTATTCGCTGCTGGAGCGCGAACCCTCCCGAGCGCGGGAGAGGCTCGAACTCGTCGTTCTCCTCACCGAGGCCGACGACCCGCTCCACGCCCGGGCGAAGAGGTGGCTCGAAAGGGCGGGCCGGCCATGAACGACGGGCGCTCAGGGGATGCGGCAGCGATGCCCCGAGGATTCCCTTCCATCCGCCTCGATCACGGCCCAGCTCATGAAGGGCGTATTCGAGGCGATGCCCGCGCGGCCCGCGGGGTCCACCGCGATCGCGCCTCCCTCGCCACCCAGCCGACCGAGCTCGCGGATCCCTTCCTCCACGGCCTGCTGCGCCGGAAGGCCGGCGGCCATCCGGTCGCAGACGTAGCGGGAGAGGACGGCGCGGAGGATCGTTTCGCCGTGGCCGGTGGCCGAGACGGCGCCGGCGGCATCGTCGGCGTAGAGCCCCGCTCCGGGGATGGGCGAATCGCCCACCCGTCCCGGCGCCTTTCCGCTGGTGCCGCCGGTGGAGGTGGCTGCGGCCACCCGACCCTCTCGGTCGATGGCCACCGCGCCCACCGTTCCCGGGCACGGGGGGAGCGTTCCCTCGCGCTCGCGCCGCCACCGGTCCAGGGCAGCCTCGGTCAGCAGGAGGGAGGGCGGATAGGGGGCGAATCCCTCCGCACGGGCAAAGCGCTCGGCTCCCTCGCCGGCGAGGAGGACGTGCCGGCCACGGTCCAGGACCCGCCGGGCGACGAGGATGGGGTTCCTGACGCCGGTGATGACCGCCACCCCGCCGGCGCGGCGGGAGGTGCCCTCCATGATGGCCGCGTCCATCTCGATGCGACCCTCCTCGTTCAGGCAGGAGCCCGTTCCGGCATTGAAGAGGGGGTTGTCCTCGAGCGCGACACAGGCGGCCTGGACGGCCTCCAGCGCGGATCCCCCTTCGGCGAGGATGCGGTGGCCGATTCGCGCGGCCTCGAGGCAGCCGGCCGCGGCGGCTCGTCCGCGCTCCTCGGAGGCAAGCGCGCCTGCGCCCCCGTGTACGACGATGGTGAAGCGACGCACGTGCGTGAGCCTAGCACGGGCGTTGGTGTGCCGCAGGGCCTTCCGATCGGGCTGGCAACGGGTACCGGAGCACCGGCGCTGCCGACCGAGCTTGTCTACGCTGGACGCGCGGGGCGGCGCCCCGCGAGGGGGAAAGGCGATGAGGGGACGGTTGGCCTGGTGGCTCCTCTGCGTGGGAGCGCTCGGTTCGGGCTGCGCCTCGACGCCCGGTGCCGGGCGGGTGGCCGGTGATTCCGACGACTACTTCATGCTCTGGGCGAGCCAGATGAACCTGGCCGAGATCGCCGCCGGAGAGATGGCCTCGGAGCGGGCGGTGAACGACAGGGTTCGCGACTACGGCGAGGAGATGGTGCAAGCGCATCGCCGGGCCAACCAGGAACTCCAGCGGCTCGCCGAGAAGAACGGTGTCGAGCTGGCCAAACGTCCCGACGAGGCAGGCGAGCGGCTGACCGAGCACCTCGCCCGGCTCGAGGGGGAGGACTTCGATCGGGAGTACATCGGCGCGATGGTGGCGAACCACGCCAGCGCCCTGGAGATGTTCGAGGAGCGCGCGAGGACGGCGAGCGACCCCGAGCTCCGCGAGTGGGCGCGGCGGATGGTTCCCGTGCTGGAGCACCACCTCGAGGAGGCTCGCTCCCTTCAGCGGGAGCTCGAGACCGTGACGCCGGCCGGCGCTCCCTTGCGAATCGTCCCTCCCTGATTCCGACGCGACGGATCTTCCATCGGGTCGTTGCCAGGGCGAGGGCGGACGGGAGAGCAGGGGGATGCTCGTCGGCTTTCCCTGCGCCCGTCGAGTTCCCGATTCCGTCGGCTTCTCGGCGCCCGTCCGGCACGCCTTCCACACGCTGGTGGGGCACTCCTCGGCGAGCCGATCTGCCGGCGGTCGCCCGCGCGCGGACGCGTCCTTGGCGGCCGAGTGGCACGGCCTTGCCCTGCGACACGGAGGCCGGGCCGGAGCGGCCCGGCATGAAGCACTGTCTCGCCTCGCCCGTCACGCCGAGCTTTCGGCGCGTCGGGTGTCGAGACTTTGTCGGAGTCCTCGGTTATACGGAGTCAATCTTTCGGGCGGAGGCTTCCTTGGCGCGCAGATCCCAGCTCGATCTCTTCGGTCGACCGGTGGAATCCGGCGAGGCCGGTGTACCCGCCGTGACGACGCCGGATCCGGCACGGGGGAGGGCGCGGGAGACGGCGCAGGCGCCCGTGCAGGCGTGGGAGCCGGGGCAAGAGGTGACGCCGGCCGAGCTGCCGAGCCCCCGCATCTTCACGGTCGGCGAGCTGGCGCGCTGCATTCGAGGAACGCTGGAAGGCGAGATCGGCTCGGTCCACGTGCGCGGGGAGATCTCCAACCTTCGCCGACCCACNTCGGGGCATCTCTACTTCTGCCTCAAGGACGAAGGGGCGCAGATCCGGGCCGTCCTCTTCCGGGCCCAGGCGCGGCTGCTTCGCTTCCGTCCGGAGGATGGCCAGGAGGTGATCGCGCGGGGCCGGGTGACCTTCTACGAGGCCGGCGGCGACGCGCAGATCGTCTGTGACGCGCTCGAGCCGGTGGGGGCGGGGGCGCTGGCGCTCGCCTTCGAGCAGCTCAAGGCGAAGCTCGCCGCCGAGGGCCTCTTCGATCCTGCGCGCAAGAGGCCGCTGCCTTTCCTTCCCCTGCGCGTCGGGGTGGTGACGAGCCCGACCGGCGCGGCGATCCGGGACTTCCTCCACGTGCTGCACCGGCGCTTTCCGCGCGCCCAGGTGCTGATCGCGCCGTCGCGCGTGCAGGGGGAGGGCGCGGCGCAGGAGATCGCGGAGGGGATCCGTCGCCTGGACCAGGGGCAGGTGGACGTGATCGTGGTCACGCGCGGCGGCGGGTCGATCGAGGACCTCTGGGCCTTCAACGAGGAGGTCGTCGCCCGCGCGATCGCGGCCGCGCGGACGCCGGTTGTCTCGGCGGTCGGGCACGAGGTCGACTTCACCATCGCCGATTTCGTGGCGGACGTGCGGGCGCCGACGCCCACGGCGGCGGCGGAGATCCTCGCGCCGGTGGAGGCGGAGCTCCGGGAGCGCCTGGCGGTCCAGCAGGCTCGCCTGCACCGGGCGACGTTGCGGGCGCTGGAGCGGAGGCAGGCGCTGCTGGCTCGGCTTTTCGGCCGGCTCGCGGACCCGCGGCACCGGCTCTCGCGGGAGCGGCTGGCGCTCGATGGGCGAAGGCAGAGAGCCGTCGATGCGATCGCGCGACGCGCGATGCGCCTCCGGCGCGAGCTGCAGGCGCGGGTGCGGCGGCTCGAGCAGGCCAGCCCGGGGGCGAGGCTCGAGAAGCAGCGCCGGCGCTGGTTCGAGCTTCGGCAGCGGCTCTTGGGTGCGGGCTCCGCCATCGGTCGCGAACAGCAGGCGGAGTTTTCGCGGCTCCTCGAACGTCTCCGCCGCGCCGGGATGGGCCTCACCGCCGAGCTTCGCCAGGAGTTCGGCGCGCGCAGGGCTCGCCTGGAGGCCCTCTCGCCGCTGGGCGTACTGGCGCGAGGCTACGCCATCGCCTTCGCCGAGGACGGCCGCGTGGTCCGCTCGGCGGCGGAAGTGGGGCCGAAAGCGAGGCTGCACCTGGAGCTTGGCCAGGGGGCCCTGGAGGTGGAGGTCGTGGGGCCCGCGGCCCCGCGCAAGCCCGGGGAAGGCGGGGACCGAAGGAGGCATCCGGCGCCGGCAGCCAAGCCCCCGGCATCGGCGGTACGAGGACGGGGCCGGGGAGGTGAAACCATGCGACGAGGCACCGGGGCATCGCTCCCCGCGGCCGAGGAGGAACCGGTGGAGAGCCGGTCGAGCCGACGACGAGAGCCCCGCTGAGAACGGCACGGGGTGCGAGCCNATGGGCCGGGTAGGGAGAGTTCAGGAGGAAGGCGTGGAGAAGGACAGGGTGGAGATCGACTGGGACTCGCTGCCCTACGAAAAGCTCGTCGAGAAACTCGACGAGGTGGTGCAGCGCCTGGAGAGCGGCGAGCTGCCCCTCGAAGAGAGCCTGCAGGCCTTCGAGACGGGGATGCGGATCGCCCGCGCGGCGGAGCGGCAGCTCGACCGTGCCGAACGGCGAGTGGAATTGCTGCTCCAGGATGGACGAACGGAGCCCCTGCCGCCGCGGCAGGGAGCCGACGACGAGGACCTCCCATTTTGAGCCCGGAACTCGAAGCCTTTCTGGCGGAGCGCAAGCGTAGGGTGGAAGAGGCGCTCGCGGCGCAGGTCCGCGCGTGGAAGGAGAGCGTTCCCGCCCATCTGCTCGAGGCCATGGAATACAGCCTCCTGGGAGGCGGCAAGCGGATCCGGCCGATCCTTTCGCTGGCCGCATTCGAAGCCTGCGGCGGGCCGTCCGAACGACAGGACCTGGTCATGGACTTCGCCGTCGCCCTCGAGTGCGTGCACACCTACTCGCTCGTCCACGACGACCTCCCCGCGATGGACGACGACGACCTGCGGCGGGGGCGGCCGACCTGCCACGTCCTCTTCGGCGAGGCCACGGCCATCCTCGCGGGCGACGCCCTTCTGACCGAGGCCTTCGCCCTCCTCGCGGATGGGGACGAGCCCGAGCGCGCCCGCCTGGTGGGCATCCTCGCCCGGGCGGCCGGGGCGGCGGGAATGGTCGGTGGGCAGCAGCTCGACCTGCTGATGGCGGGCCGCCCGGACCTCGCGGAGGTGGAGGAGGTCCACCGTCGCAAGACCGGGGCTCTCCTTCGCGCTTCGCTCGAGGGCGGGGCGGTCGCGGCTGGCGCGGCCGCCGAACGAGTCGCGGCCCTCTGCGCCTACGGCGAGGCGCTGGGACTCGCCTTCCAGATCGCCGACGACATCCTCGACGTGGTCGGCGACCCGGCGAAGATGGGCAAGCGCACGGGTGGCGACCAGGCCAAGGGAAAGCCGACCTACCCGGCGCTGGTCGGGCTCGAACGGGCGCGGCAGCTGGCGCGCGAGGCGCAGATGCGGGCGATCGCAGCCCTCGAGGGCATGGGCGAGGAAGCGGATGCGCTGCGCGCGCTCGCGGCCTACGTGGTGGAGAGGGCATCCTAGGAGCCCGTTGTCGTAACCGACCGTCGCGAGGCGGCGGCGCGAGAGGCGAGGCGCTTCGCGCCTGCCGGCTTCTCGTTGCTCGCTTCGGCAAGCCTTCGCTCGCGCAGCGACGAGCGACGAAGTCGTGGCCGTCGTCACGTCGAGGAGCGAGGAGCGAGCACGCCGGTCGCAGCTCCCCATCCCTCGCCGCAGTTGGGCTGGTTCCTGCAACGGCCCCTGGTACCTGTCGTGGGAATCGTTCGTCGCGAGGCAGCGAAGGCGGAAGGCGAGATCGGCATGTGCGGCGGCGAGCGATGCACGCGTGCCTGTGGGCACGTGGGGCAGCGAATCCGTCGGTCGCTGCGGGTCCCCCGCCGCAGCAGGTCGGGTCGTGCAGCCGGCTCTCTGGGCGTGGGGCGCCGCGGCGAGACGGGGCAGGCGAGGTGCAACGGTCGGCTCGTGGTCATCCGCCCGAGCGAGCCTCCGTTCGGGGTGCGACGCGTTTTCGGTCTCGCGGACTCGCCCCGTCCGCCCTGGGCGGGGCTCGCGGGATGGGGAGTAGACGCGCCGGGCAGGCGGTTCATCGGTTGCGCGGTCGAGGGCCCGTATCGCTCGCCTTTCCGCGGCATTTGGTGTACGGACCCGAGCCGGGACGGTTGAGGGAGGCAAGATGTCGCTGCTATCGAGGATCGACGGCCCCGAGGACCTGAAGAAGCTCCGGGAAACCGACCTTCCGGCGCTTTGCGCCGAGATCCGCGAGGAGATCATCGCGGTCTGCGCGAGCGGGAAAGGCGCCCATCTCGGCGCGTCGCTCGGCGCGGTCGAACTCGTGGTGGCGATGCACTACGTCTTCGACAGCCCGCGCGACCGGATCGTCTTCGACGTGGGCCACCAGGCCTACGCCCACAAGCTGCTCACGGGGCGGCGCGAGCAGTTTCGAACCATTCGCGAGGAGGGAGGCCTGGCGGGCTTTCCGGAACGCGCCGAATCGGTTCACGACGCCTTCGGCGTCGGCCACGCCTCCACCGCCATCTCCGCGGCACTGGGCATGGCCCAGGGCAAGCACCTCAAGTCCGAGGTGGGGAAGGTGGTGGCGCTGGTCGGCGACGGCGGTCTGACCGGCGGAATCGCCTTCGAGGGGCTCAACCACGCCGGCTACCTGGAGCGCGACCTGATCGTCATTCTCAACGACAACGAGATGTCGATCAGCCCCAACGTGGGCGCGCTCTCGGAATGGTTCTCGAAGAAATTCGCCACGCAGACCTTCAACCGCTGGCGCCGCTGGGTGAAGGAGGTCCTTCACGGCCTGCCGCACGGCGATTCCGCCATCGAGGGGATCCGCCGCGCCATCGACTCCTCCAAGGCTCTTCTCACGCCAGGGATCCTCTTCGAGGGACTGGGCTTCCGCTACGTTGGACCGGTGGACGGCCACGACGTGATCTCGCTCGTCCGCACGCTGCGCCAGGCCGCGGAGGCCCTGGACGGGCCGATGCTCATCCACGCGCGGACGACGAAGGGCAAGGGCTACGCGCCTGCCGAAAGCGACCTGCGCACGCGCGGGCACGGCCTGGCCAATTTCGAGATCGCCACCGGGCGGCCGGTGGGCAAGAAGCCCGCGGTGCCCAGCTACACCGAGTTCTTCGCCGACGCGGTGGCAGAGCGGATGGCCCGCGACGCCAACGTGGTGGCGATCACGGCCGCCATGCTCGAGGGCACGGGTCTGGTCAAGGTTCGCGATCGCTTTCCGGACCGCGTCTACGACGTGGGGATCGCCGAGCAGCACGCGGTCACCTTCGCCGCCGGCCTGGCTTGCGAGGGGCTCCGCCCCATCGTCGCCATCTACTCGACCTTCCTGCAGCGCTCCTACGACCAGATCATCCACGACGTGGCGCTGCAGAAGCTTCCGGTGACCTTCGCCCTCGATCGGGCAGGCTTGGTCGGCTCGGACGGGAAGACACACCAGGGCGCCTTCGACCTCGCCTACCTCCGCTGCATCCCCAACCTGGTGGTGATGGCGCCCTCCGACGAGCAGGAGCTGCGCAACATGCTGGAGACGGCGCTCGCGCTCGACGGCCCCGCCTCCCTCCGCTATCCGCGCGGCCAGGCGACCGGCACGCCGATCTCGGAGCCGAAGGTTCTCGAGGTGGGGAAGGGCAGGATCGTCCACCCTGGCGGGCCGCAGCCNGACGCGGTGGTGCTGGCGCTGGGAACGACGCTGGCGCATGCGGTGGAGGCGGCCCGCACCCTTGCCGACGAGGGGATTCGCGTCGTCGTGGTCGATCCCCGCTTCGTCAAACCGCTCGACGAGGAGCTGATCTGCGACCTCGCCTCGCAGACGGGAAGGGTGGTGACGGTGGAGGAGGGCTGCCTGCAGGGCGGCTTCGGCAGCGCCGTGCTGGAGCTTCTGCAGGACCGCGGCATCCTCGTCCCCGTCCGGCGCATCGGCCTGCCGGACGCCTTCGTCCCGCACGGGGACGCGGCCAAGCAGCGCGCGCGCTTCGGCATCGCTCCCGAGGGGATCGCGGAGGCGGTCCGCTCCCTGCTCGGCGAGAGGAAGGACCTGCGCTCCTCCGTTCACTGAGGGGGAGATGGGGCAAGAGCGGGAGAGGATCGACCGGCTCCTCGTCCAGCGCGGGCTGGCGGAGACGCGTGCCCGCGCGCAGGCTCTGATCATGGCCGGCGAGGTCCTCGTCGGGGACCGGCGGGTGGAGAAGGCCGGTGAACTCGTCCCGGTCGACGCGCCCCTCCGCATCCGCGGCCGCGGTATCCCCTACGTCAGCCGCGGCGCTCTCAAGCTGGAGAAGGCGCTCGACACCTTCGGCATCGATCCGCGGGGGATGCGCTGCGTCGACCTCGGGGCGTCCACGGGGGGCTTTACCGATCTCCTCCTGCAGCGGGGCGCCGAGGCCGTCTGGGCCGTGGACGTCGGCTACGGCCAGATCCACGAGCGCTTGCGCCGCGACCCCCGCGTTCACGTCTTCGAGCGAACGAACGCCCGATACGTCACCCTGGAGTCGCTGGGCGCCGAGCCCTTCGACCTGGCGGTGATGGACCTATCCTTCATTTCGCTCACCCTGGTTCTCCCCGCCGCGCGCGAGCTGGTCGCCGAGGGGGGCCAGCTCGTCATGCTGGTCAAGCCACAGTTCGAGCTCCGTCCCGAGGACGTGGGCAAGGGCGGCGTGGTCCGCGATCCGGAGAAACGGCGAGAAGCGGTGGAGCGGGTGGCCCGGGCCTGCCGCGACCTCGGGCTGGAGGTGGTGGGCACGGTCGACTCGCCGATCCTCGGCCCGGCCGGGAATCAGGAAACGTTGCTTTTGGCGCGAAAGCCTCGGCCGACGCCCGGATCCCATGTTTCAGTGTCTTGACCTATTNGAGCTTTCACAACTAGGCTGGAGCGTCGAGGAGGTAGGATGGCGACCATGCCCCCCAAATACCCAAAATATTTCACCACCTTCGAGGCGAGCCGGCTTTTGGGCGTCTCGCTGCCGACGGTCGTCAACTGGATCAAGGCCAATCGTCTCAAGGCGCACAAGACGCCCGGAGGGCATCGGCGCATCGCCCGTGAGGACCTGATCGCCTTCCTGCGGCGCTACGAGATGCCGATCCCCAAGGAGCTGGTGGGGCCCGTGGGGGAGAGGGTTCGGGTCCTGGCGGTGGACGACGACGAGGACGAGCGCGAGTTTTTGAAAACCCTCCTGGAAGGGGAAGGTTTCGAGGTCGCGCTGGCATCCAACGGCTTCGAGGCGGGCTTGCTCGTGGGCGTGGCGCGACCGGACGTGGTCGTCCTGGACCTGCGCATGCCCGGGCTGGACGGTTTCGGTGCCCTGGAGCTCTTGCGTTCCCGCGACGATACCGCCACGATCCCGGTGATCGCCTGCACGGCGATGGCGGATCCGGAAACCGAGGCGCGCGTGGCCAAGGCGGGGTTCGACGCCCATTTCGTCAAGCCGTACAACCCCGACGACCTCGTGGCCTCGATCCTCCAGCTGCTTGGATTGGAAAAGGGTAGGCGGGCGACGGCGAGGTAGAGACGACCACAGGCGGGTGACGTGCTCGCGCGACTGGCATGGCTGGCGCTGCTGGTCCTGCCCCTGGGGGGTGTGGCCCAGGAGCGCCCTGGGGCGGCTCGTCCGGTCGCCGACGCGGAGGCGATCGCCCACGCGCAGTCGACCGCCCAGGGCGATCCCGGATATTCCAGCCATCGCGCTTACCTCCACTACCTCGAGGCGCGGCGCGCCGAGGCCCACGGCGACGTGGCGGCGGCACTGGTCCACCTCCGTCAGGCCCTGGTCTACGACGAATCCTCGCCGGACATCCGCTTTCATCTGGCGCGCCTGCAGTTCAAGACCCACGACCGGGCGCGGGCCCTCGCCACCCTGGAGCGCCTGAACGCGGATCATCCCGACTACGCGCCAGCGCATCTGCTCTACGGCTTCGTTCTGCGAACGGAGGGGCGGCATGCCGAGGCGGCGGTCGCCTTCGCTCGCGCCATCGAGGCCGATCCCGAGTTCGAGGAGGCGTATCTCGCGCGCATCGGCCTTCTGGCGGAGGAAGGGCGGTACGAGGAGGCGGAGAAGCTGGCCAACCTTCTCGCCGAGCGCCGGCCGGGCGAGGGCAAGGCCTTCCGTATCCTCGCGGTGTTGGCCAAGGAGAACGGGCGGGCCGACTGGGAGAACCGGTTCTTGCGGCGGGCGGTCGAGCTGGAACCCTCCCACCTGCCGGCGGTCCTCGAGCTCGCGGTGCAGGAGGAACGGGCCGGTCGGCTCGAGGAGGCGGCGCGGCTCTACGGTCGGGTCCTCGTTCGCGACCCTTCCGATCCGACGGCGCTCCTCGGCTCGGCGCGGATCGCGTTGAGGCAGGGCGACGAGGGCTCGGCCCGCGCCTTCCTCCGGCAGCTCTTCGGCACCCATCCCGACCCGGTGGGCGTGCGGTTGAGGACCGCGCTCGACCTGGACATGGCGGAAAAGCCCGAGCGAGCCCTGGAAGTCCTCGAGGAAGCGAAGGGGATCGCGCCTTCCGACCCGCGGATCTTCTACTTCCAGGGCCTGGTCCTGGAGCGCCGCGGCGACTTCCGCGCCGCTCTGGACGCCTACCGGCGGGTGCCGGCCAACGCCGGCAGCCTCTACCCGCTCTCCCGCGCCCGGTGGGCCAATTGCCTCTCCCTGCTCGGGGAGTGGGAGGAGGCCCTGCGCATCCTGGATCTGGCTCTCGCCACCTCGGAGCGCCTGCTGGACGAGGAGGCCCACGTGGAGGTGCTCCGCTTCGTCCCGGACGTGTACCGCCGGGCCCGGCGCAGCTACGAGGCGGTGTCTCGGCTTCGGAAGGAAGCGCGTCGTCTGGAGGGGAATCCCACGGTGATCCTGGCGCTGGCGACGGCGCTGCAGGATACCGGCCAGCACGGAGAGGCGATCCGGCTGCTCGAGAGGCTGGTGGAGGCCGACTCCTCGGAGGCCCATCTCTACGCGCTGGCCGTGGCGCGCGAGCGGGCCGGCGATCCGGAAGGCGCGGTGGAGGTGGTCTCGCGGATCCTGGAGACCAATCCCGAGGACCCGGTGGCGCTGAACTTCGTCGGCTACGTCCTCGCCGACCACGGGCTGCGGCTGGAGGAGGCGCGCCAGATGCTCCTGCGCGCGGTCGAGCTTCGCCCGGACGAGCCCGCCTACCTCGACTCGCTCGGCTGGTGCGAACTGCAGCTTGGCGACCTGGCGGCGGCCGAGCCTTACCTACTGCGCGCGGCGCAGATGCGGCCCGAGGACCCCGAGATTCTCCACCACCTGGCCGAGCTTCACTTCCGCGCCGGTCGCTTCGAGGAGGCGGTCGCCACCTGGCAGAAGGCGCTACAGCTTCTGGAGCGGGATCCGGACCTCCGTCTCGCGGGAATCATCGAAAAGCGCCTCCTGCACGCGCGGTCGAGGTTGCGCTGAGGCCGAGATGGAGGAGGGCTTTTTCGAAGGCGTGCCCCGGATTCACTGGCAAGCGCACGCCGTGCAAGGGGCGAGGGCGGCGGTGGTCGTCGTCCACGGCTACGGCGAGCACGCGGGCCGCTACCTCGAACTCGTCCGGCGGCTCGGTGACGCCGGCCTTTCCTGCTATCTCGCGGATCTGCGAGGGCACGGCCTCTCGGAGGGGGCACGCGGCCATGCGACCGGCTTCGACGACTACCTCTCCGATCTCGAGCGCGTGGTCGCCATGGCGAGGGAGGCCTCGGACCGGGTCTTCCTCCTCGGGCACTCGATGGGAGGGCTGCTGGTCTTGCGCCTCCTGCTCCGGGACGGCGCCTTCGAGGGGGCGATCCTGTCGGCTCCCTATCTGCGGCTGGGTTTTTCGCCATCCAGGTGGAAGCTGGTCCTGGGACGGGTGCTCGCCCGGATCGCGCCACGCCTGTGTATCCCCAGCGGGCTTCGCCACGAGATGCTGACGCGGGATGCGGAGCGGCTCGCGCGAGTGAAAGCCGACCCACTCTGCTTCACCACCACGACCGCGGGCTGGTACTTCGCGGCCAACGCCGCACAAGAGGAGGTCCTCGCCCGGGCGGCCGAGATCCGCGTGCCCCTGCTCGTCCTCTTGCCCACGGCCGATCCGGTGGCCGACCCGCGGGCGACCGAGGAATTCTTCGCGCGGCTCGGTTCGGAAGACCGCCGGCTGCTTCGGTACGAAGGTGCGCTGCACGAGGTCTTCAACGAGATCCCCGAGGTGCGAGAGGCGGCTCTCGACGCGGTCCGCGACTGGATCCTCGAACGCCTGGGCGGGCAGGTCGTCCGCGCCGACGCGACGTAGGAGCTGGTGGCGAGGCGGTGGGGGGCGTCGACGAAATGCAGCGCCGGGCGAAGCAGGCGCGGCCGTGGCCGCGTCCAGGTGTGAGCACGGTGGCTGCCCCCGGGTGGGGCGGGTGAGGCGTGAATGCGGGACGCGGATCGCGTAGGATGCGCCCGCCATGGCTCCGCCCCTTCTGCCCCGCGAACTCGTCCACCTTCCGCTGGACGAGCTGGAAGACGACGAGACCTTCCGCCTCCGCGAGGTGGGCGACGTCTCCTCGCTGGCGCAGTCCATCGCCCAGGTCGGACAGCTCTTTCCGGTGGAGGTCCGGCTGCGCGAGGGCCGCTACCAGCTCGTCACCGGCTTTCGGCGGGTGGCGGCGCTGCGCATGCTCTTGCGAAAGCGGGTCCTCGCCCGCGTCCACACCGACCTCTCCGAGCAGGACGCGGCGGTCCTCGCCGCGGCCGATGCCCTCGACAACCGCCCGCTCGAGGTGGAGGAGCTGCGCGCCATCGAGGAGCTCTACCGGCGCCGGGACTGGATGACGCCCGCGCTGCAGGAGCTCGTCTCGCGGGCGATCCAGAAGGCCGAGGAGCGGATCGAGGACCTCNAGGCTCTGCTGCGGGGANAGCCGCCGCCGGATCGCAGCGTCGAGGACGAGGACGCCCGGCCCCTGGACGAGGAGGCTTCGGGAACCGCATTGCCGGCCTCGCCCTCGGTTTCGGGGACGGCCGCGCCGGTGAAGCCGCCGGCGACGCCCCCGGTCCCCGAGCCGCTGGGAGGGATGCCGGACGGCGATCCGGCAGAGGTGGCGGAGATCCTCCTCGAGCGCCTGGGACGGCTCCGCCAGGGGCTCGAGGCGATCGCCCAGTCGGGCCAGTCCCTTTCGGGAGCATTGCTCTCCAGGCTGGAGCGGGAGGCCGCCGCCTGCCAGTCGCTCCAGGCCGGTTTGCTTCGCACCCTGCGCGGCCGCCGCGCGGTGGAGGAGATCGCGTGAACGACTCGCTCGCCCCAGATCGCGAACGATTGCTGGAACTCTTGAGAACCCACTCCTTCGAGCGGCGCGAGGTGATCCTCGCCTCCGGACGCCCCTCGAATTTCTACATCGACTGCAAGCGCACCACGCTTCGGGCCGAGGGCCACTGGTTGGTGGGTCGGCTTCTCTTCGACCTCATCCAGCGGGAGGCGCCGGAGGCGCGCGCGGTGGGAGGGCTGACCCTGGGCGCCGACCCCATCGCCTCCGCGGTTTCCATGGCGAGCTGGATGGCGGCGAGGCCTCTGGAGGCCTTCATCGTGCGCAAGGAGGCCAAGGGGCACGGTACCCGCCGCTTCATCGAGGGCCCCGCGTTGCCGCCCGGCCTTCCGGTGGTCATCGTCGAGGACGTGGTGACGACGGGCGGCTCGGGCCTCTTCGCCGCGGAGAAGGCCCGGGAAGCGGGGCTCGATGTTCGCGGGATCTTCGCGCTGGTGGATCGCCGGGAGGGGGGCAGGGAGGCCGTGGAGGAAAAGGGCTTGCGGCTCTTCTCCCTCTTCGACCGGCGGGATTTCCTCGGCGAGGAGGATTGAGGGCCGGGCGCTGCTGGCTCTGCTGGCCGCGGCGCTGACGGGCTGCAGCTCCGTGGGCCGGGTCGGCGAGGAGGGCCTGCGGCCCACGGATGTCGAGTACCGCCAGGTCCTCCACCGCTTCACCCGGCACCAGGCGCTCTACCAGGGCCTGCAGCGGCGCCTCATCTGGGCTGCCACCCTGGAGGCCCCGCGCTTTCGGGAGGTCCGCTCCCGCGCCTACGCGAGCCTCTTGCGGATGACGCAGGCGGAGTACGACGCGCTCGTCGCCCTCGAGCTTCGCGAGGCCGAGTCGTTTCTGGACTTTTTCGTCGGCTTCTTCACCGAGACGCTGGCCTGGAACGACCTGGACGCGGAGAACTCGATCTGGCGCCTGGACCTCCTCGTCGACGGCAGGAGGGTTCTCCGGCCGGTGGCGATCGAGCGGATCGTCGATCCGAATCCGAACGTGCGCGCGCTCTATCCCTACCTGGGGGCTTTCAGCCGGGCCTATCGGGTCCGCTTCCCCCTGAGGGACGAAAGCGGGCAGCCTCTCGTCGACCCACAGGCCCAGACGCTGACCCTCCGCGTCTCCTCCGCCATCGCCCACGGCGAGCTCTCCTGGCCGGTTTCGCTGCTCGCCGATTGATCTGCGCCTCCGGGCGCCCGGTGTGATAGGACGGGGCGGCCTTGGATCTGCGCAGCCGACTGGCAACGCTGGGGAAGGAGGCGCAGAGGCGGCTCTTCCTGGTCCTCGGCCTTCGGGCCGGGGAGGGGAGGCGGACCGCCCTGGCGAGCGCCTATCACCTCGGCTTCGTCGCCGCCGTGGTGCTGATCAAGAGCGCCTCCAACGCGCTGGTCGTGGCGCGCTTTCACGCGCAGGCTCTGCCGCCGCTCTACATCGCCAGCGCGCTGGCCACCGGTCTGGTCGCCTGGATCGCCGTCCTCCTGCAGAGGCGAGGGCAACCGCGCCGCATCCCGCGCCGCGGGCTCATCGGCGCCTCCATCGCCCTCGGCGGCCTCACCGTGGCCGCGGACCGCGGCACGCCCTGGGCGGTGCTCGGGCTCTACGTCTACGGCGAATCCTTCGCCACCCTGGTCTCCATCCGATTCTGGGGCGGCGTCTCGGAGCTCTTCGACCCGCGGGAGAGCCGGCGGATCTTCGGCATCCTCGGCGGCGCCGGCATGGCCGGCGCCATCGTGGCCGGCTCGCTGGCGCAGCT
>NICF_comb_assmDRAFT_10001238_pt1 | contig 20501 bp, 22 predicted proteins | sample NewIslPassag4_SG_FD_11279 | JGI IMG/M metagenome (IMG submission 11279) | reverse complement strand
GCAAACAAAGACCTGAATTATTTCCTCAGTTTACCCTACACCCTTGTCATTAAACCGATGGACGACGAATCCGGCAGGTACTATTACGGAACATACCTGGAGTTGGACGGCTGCCAATCACATGGCGAAACGGTTGAGGAACTGCTTCGTAACCTGGAAGAAGCAAAGCGCGGTTGGTTAGAAGTCAAGTTGGAACATGGCGATCCGATCCCGGAACCACAAGAGGAGTACAGCGGTAAGATCAATCTGCGTATGCCGAAGTCACTACACCGGCAGCTTGCTGTTGAGGCCCAATTGGAAGGTGTGAGTTTGAACCAATATATGCTCTACAAATTGAGCAAATAGCTCCTGAAAAAGCCCCCGTCATCAGGCGGGGGTTTTTGTGCGGATAGGAAGGGAACTTACAATAGAGAGCATCGTCCAATGCTTTCCCTGCCTAGGGGAGGGTCGTGCAGAATATACTTGGCCATAGGAGCCAGGACATGACCAATTCTTGAGGGTTCATGGGATCACCAATCAGGAACGTTTGTTTGTATTATATACAAATTGCTTATGCACTTCGCAAGCAAAAGAAAACCATCCTTCAATCCTTTTATCAAGATTGAGGATGGGATATTCAAATAGTACGGAATGGCTTATGAAGCTACCATTCTTTGAAGCTCTTTTGTGCCAATAAGTTTGAACTTCAGACCAAGACCCAATATATCCGCCCGCTGACGAATTGAATCTATCGATTCTGCACACACCAGAAATAATTCGTGACTAATATTGTTTTCCTTCAATGTTTGGGAGAGGGTCTCTAGGTAATTGATTTCTTTGCAACCGATCCCATCAGGATGGACTTTGCATTCGAAGAACTTTCCATGGTAACCATCCCAGATCCCAAAGTCAACTGTTGATCTGTTCCGACAATTATCATCAATTTTTTTGGTGCAGCGATACCGTATAATGTTATTTCTAAGTATTACCTGGGCTCCCCAACCCACATTAGGGCTTGATAATGTTTGGACACCGCCATGACATCCAATGACCAAGGCTTCAAGTAAAGCTCCTCTCAATATTTTTAATTCATCGTCATTTTCACACAGAGAAAATGCTCTTCTTATCATCTCGGTTATTTTCTTTCTCCCTGAATGTTTTCCGAATCGTTCCAAGCAGGTAGTCAATTTATCCTGAAGTGTAGAATGGTTCCAGCGCCATGATCGTGTGAGAATTGTACAAAAATCAGGAACATACTCCCTAGGACTTTTGAAGTGATCAGCAAATTCATGTACTACGTTAACAAATTTTTCTGGGAGCTCGTCCTTTCGAACAAAAGAGAGCAAGTCAGGATTCACCACAACATCACTCCTGACTATCTACGCTGTTATAAGCCATTGATTGTAACACGTCCATGGTCGGAATGTTAAAAATAGGCAAGTGCATTCTTGCCAAGGTGCTGGCTACGGTTTCACGAGCATAAGGGAGAAGTAATGGCACAACCTGATCAAATGCGTATTGCCTTAATTCTTCTTCTGTAATACTTTCGTTTGTAGCAACGCACAAACCCTCAAGTTCTAGTTCTAATTCAAATGGCCCGTCTTCCTCGAAATCGATGTTCACTTTTATAGCGATGACTGCCCCCGCTTCGAGCATCGAGACCCCTCTTTGAATCGAAACGTTCATTGTTTTACTTTCTCCATCTAAACGATTAACCTTCAAGGATTTTAATCTTACATCCTGAAGATGTACAGAATATCTTATAAGTTTGTAATAACTCATTAACTCCTCAGTCATAAAGTATCCTCCTAACCACAGAAAATAAGAGAAGAGCCCGCATTTTCGCTGGCTCCTTTTAGTTCAATATTCATTTGATAATTTCCTGCCATTTTCATATAAGTTGCCCAACAATTAGCAGGTGAATCAGAGAGAGAATAGGTAGTAATATGCCGTACCTCATCTTGTACCTTTGCCCTTTCAATCCGATCAGGCAAATAACTTACTACATTAATAAGACAAATTCTCATATCATCCGATGGAGAGTAAGGCAACTCGTCTTCAATGTTGTATGCTTCAAACTCAAAATCGGCGATTAGATCGTCGTTAACTGGAAGTTTTTCACCGCATATTTTTTGTAAGCAAGGCAAGCCTTTTTCAATAAACCAAGAAATAAATTTAGTGTCCGCAACACTTAAGTCCGGTCTCTTAGTAACTTCTGTGACAAAATCATAAACATTCCTATAATCAGTTGGTTCGGAGCGAAACAGGCTACAAACACCTTTTGCAAACAACTCAAGGAGTTCATCAAATCGATGGTCAACATTTGACGATCTAATTGCCCCTTCGTAACCAAACCATTCTCTGATATTCATAGGAAATCCTCCAATTCGATAGAAAAAACACTGTATCTAACAGTGTATTAATAAATGGCCAAGAATTTATGTCAAATCAATGGTTAATTTGCCATGATTTACGTACGAAGATGAAGCTGATTTCACAATACAAAAAAAACGACAAGAAAGCAAGAAAAAATGTTTGACAATTTACACCCGTCTTGTTCCTCCACTTACTTATACTCATTATGCCTAAAAAAGTTGCATAATACACGTAAGCATTTTCCCCATTTTTAATTCTAATTGTATGTAGATTAAATGAATTTGATAACAACATCCCTCTACCGTCTCCGGCAGAGGGTTGCTGTTCTTACTCCGCTTTTGGTTTACGGTTGTTCAAGAATGCCGCAACTACGGTGGCCACGGCAGCCACTCCGTTCGCAATCGCGTTGATCTGATCGTCGGTGATGATCGAGTATCCGAATGCCTCCAGCGCCAGTTTGACGGCACCCAACAGGCCAGTGATCAGCACCACAATGTTTCCGTCCTTCTTCATGTCACGCACACCCTTTCTTCAGCTTCACGGTTTTCGTTTCCCCGCACCATTCGACGGTCAGCCCGAGGATGGCCGCCAACTCCCGGGCGGGAGCATACGACGTGCCGCTTTCAATGCTCTCCGTCAGGTCTTTTCCGTTCACACGCACCTGCTTCGTGCAAGCGCACCACTCCACTTTGCCACCGACTGCCTCGGCTACAGCCCGGATCGGGAGCCAGGATACGCCGTCGCGAAGGTATCCTTGCACACTGAGGCGCTTTCCGTTAATCTCAATGGAAACCTTATCCACAGGTTTTTGTGCGGGTTGTGGATTGTCTGTGGATGCTTTGAAAGGCACTCCGTAGTGTTCGCAGATAGCCTTTGCAATTGCGGTGGCGAACTTCTCCCGGTAGGCATCTGTTTTCAACAGCGCGCACTCGTCCCGGTTCGTCATGAATCCCAGCTCGCAAAGCACGCCGGGAATGCCGTATCTCGCGGTCTCCCTGGTGATGTGCAGGTCAGCTCGTTTCACCCCGCGATCCCGCAGGTTGGTATCCGCTACGAGGCGGCGCTGGATGATCTGCGCCAGCTTCTCCGCCTGGTCGTTTGTGTACGTCTCGATCCCGTTCGCCGTGCTCCAGCCATTACCGGCAGCGTTGGCGTGGATGGACACGAGCAGGACGTTCTGCCCCTGCCGTTTCAAGTCCCGCGCCTGGTTCGTGCGCTGAATCAACGGCATGTCTTTGTCATCATTCACCGTCAGGCGGGCGTCGAACCCGGACGATTGGAGCTTTTTCACCAGCCGACGAGCGACATTTCGATTGAATTCATATTCTCGCAACGTGCCGTCCGGGGAGCGTTTACCGGCTGTTTCCGCGCCATGGCCGGGGTCGATGAGCACAATGGGTTTTGTCACGTTCTCTCCTCCCTGTTTGTCGTACTCATACAGCTTGTACTGTTCGATAAGTCGCATCAGCTTTTGTGGGTATTGAGGGTCGGTAGCGTACCCTGCAGCGTAAACCTCTCTACATGCCGTTTTCCAATCTGCTCCGATCACTTTTACATAACGTGGTTTCAACAGGAATTCCGTGTGATCGCGAATGGATTCCGCCCAGGAATTATACTTCTTGAAATCAGATGCTTTCTGGATCTTCTGCCCGTTCACATACTCAGCCGACACTCTTCTGTAGCTACCGGCCGGGCCTGAACCTTTAATCCCGAACAGGTTATTTGCTTTGGTCGCCAGTTCAGATGTACCCCAACTGGATTCAAGAATCGCCTGCGCGATAATCAAAGAGGCTGGCACACGAGATTCACGCATGCCAGCCACCGCAGTTTGAGCGATTTTGCCAATGAAATTAATGGCCGTTGACACTTTGATCACTCTTTCCTTTCAGCACTTCTACAGCTTTCTGGATTGGCGCAGGGACTGGAAGTCCAACACGCCCAGCATTCTCAATGATGCTTAGAAGCTCGTTTGCCAAGTAAAAAAAGATCGTCGCATCGCGCAAAACATGCTGATCTCCCAACGCCGAATCAACCAGGTGTGCGATTGCAACCATTGCGAAGATGAACACTTTGCGGGCAATCCCAATGAGTCCTACTTTGCTTTTCAGTTTGCCTTCAGCACCGGCTGCGATCACGCCACTGACGTAATCAATAACCACAAACGTAAGCAGCACACCCAACAGCGTAGACCACCCCCCGAAAAGATAAGAGGCGGCCGCGCCGCCGACTGCTACTGCTGTCTTGAACAAGTTTTCCATGTGCACTCTTCCTCCTCGCCCTGTGGGCAAAATGAAAGCCCCGAAGCAATCGAGGCTACCTCCTATACAATTTTGCCGAGCACCACCCATCCGCGCCCTACCTGTGCCAGGAGCACGCGGTCACCGGCAGCGGGTGTGTATCCGGCCAGATACGGATAAGTCCTGGCGCTTGCCGAGGTTTCTCCGTCGAACAAAACGCGCGGCCTTCCCCCCGCGTAATCCGCAGGGATTTTCCCGAGACGGAAGGCTGCTTGTTTGTCGTTTCCGCCTTGCACGATGTCAAGGAAATCCTCTGCACGCATCAGACGTTCACAACCTTTCTGATCCGGTGCCTCATACGTGCATCCGCTCGTAGTTCAAACTCCCACGCTGTTTCCACGTACTTGTCAGCGATGCCAAGCGTGGAAAACTCAAGCGTCAGGCAATCCAAGTCGCTGTGGAATGGCATGACTGCCGTCTCAAACTCCACCTGCTCGTAGACCTGGCTGGCTTCAAAAGCCTCCCGTTGCGCCAGCGCATCCAGCGTCGCCTGGTCGGCTGCATCCACCTGTTTCGGCTCTGCTACGATGGTGCGGCCACGGTTGACGGTGCTGGTCGGGCTGGCCGGGTTGGTGTTGGTGTAGACGGACCTCAGCGGCGGCCGATCGGCCTCGCTGACGTACAGCACCCACTGGTTTGGAACGGCAAACAGGTCAAGCGACTGCTGCACCTCGGGGAAAATCACGGATTCGTCATCGTCCCGGTAGGTGTATTCACTTGCCCGAACGGTCGGGGAAACATATGGCTGCGCGACGGCCACGCCGTTCTCATCAAACCAAAGGGAGCGGTAGTTTACCGCCCCCAGCAAGTCGTTGATGATTTGCAGTTTGGTTGTGCCTGGGTCCCAATCACGGTCGGCCGGCAACGTCTTGTCCGTGGCCGTGAGGTTCTGCGCGGTGATGCCAGCACTGTCGAGCAGCACTTTGACCTCAGTGATGTAGTTCGCGCCGGCCGGGATTGTGTACCGGTCTGTTACCTTGTCATCGACGAGCACTTGGAGAAGGTCGTATGCTTCCACCTCTCGGGTAACGACACCGGCATCATCCGCTCGCCGTGGCGGCGTGGAAAGTACAAACACACCCAGCGGCCACTCCGTCCATCCGCCGTCCGGCATTTTCAGAAGTGCATAAGGTTTGAGGCGGTCCGATAGAAAGTTGACGCTGCCATCATCACGCATGCTGAATCGTCCAGTTCGCTTTATCTGCGCCAGGCTGTTGTACCCAACATGTCCGCTGAGAACGTTGGTCAGATGCGCCTTGAACTGGTTGGAGCTGCTCAGCAGCTCGTATCGGAACTTCATCGTTCGGTGGGCAGCGTGTAAGGCACGCCTTACTTGATCAGCGGAGTATCCGTTCCTTGCCAGCGTAAGCATCAGACTTCCTCCTTGTAGTCGATCTCGTCGATGCTCACCGATACAGTGTAACCATAGAACGTGTCATTACTCGGCAGTTGGAAGATTACTCCGAACATCTTGCGCCCCCGATTGTCCCGGTAACAGACTGGCGTTTTGCGCTGGACAATGTTCTGCAGGGCTTCCCGGTCACCTCGGTTGCGGAGCATTTGCAGATTGGCCGTGACTCGTCCGTCCTCGTTCTCCCCAAACACCGCGACAGGACGTTTCCGGCCGGCAAACTTCATTAGGCTTCCATCTGTCCGCCACTCGTCGCTGTTGCCGCTGCTCAGTGCGAATCTGTGGACGGTCCCGGTCGGATCGTCGATGCAATGCAGCCAGACGCCTTTCAGTGTGATGTGACCAGGATACGGGAGACTGTCAGTAAATGTCCCGTTATCACCCCAAGCACGAGCCATGTACTCATACGTGACTCCGCTGGCGGCCGCGTAATCGTCGTATATACCACTGTTCGGGATTCCGGTTTTGATCCGGGTCCAAGCAGTTTCGCCGTTCTTTCTCCGGTACAGATCGTTGCTGACGACGTTCGGCTCTGTCCCCTGGGGCGATGGGTTAGTGATCGCGATTCGGATTCGCCCATTCGTCTCGTCGTTGGTGATGGTCAGCACCGGCACTGCCGGCGGCGTGTACGACACTGTGACCGTGATCGTTGTCCAATCGCTCCACAAACCGTCAGCGTTTTTGATTCGTACCCGCAGCTTGTACTGAGTGTTGTTGGCGAGGTCGTATCCGATAGTGACCGCCTTGTTTGTGCTAACAACTTCTCCTGTGTCCCACAGAACGGCATTGGCCAAGTTGAGCACCTGCGCTTGGTACGCGACCTGGTCTACACTCGACCACTGAAGCGTCGGACGGGCAACTGGAACCGTCGATCCGTTTGTCGGGCTTACAATCGTTGGCGTTGCGGGTTTGTCTCCAGCGAAAAAGGTAGCTTGCGCCGAGTAAGGGCCACTCAAGCCTGCCTGGTCGTAGGTGCGCACCTGCCATTCAATGTTGCCACGAGGGAACGTACCGGCAGGTGCGTCCCAGTATTGGTTCGGAGTAACCTGAGTAACCGTGTTCCACGTACCTGTCCCGACTGGCCGCCACTGCAGGTCGAACTTGGACTGCGGGTCGTTGCTGTTCGGGTCGTTGTGTTTCCACGACAGGCGCACGGTTGCCGCTCGGTTTACTGCAGAGCCCCCGCTTGGTGACAGGTTGGTCGGTGCTGTCGGCGCAACGTTATGCTTGATCGTAAACACGCCGTTTGACTCGTCCCACGGGCCGTAATCGTTGCCGTCATAGGCGCGGATACGGATTTTTGCCGTTGAGGTTTCCGGCTCATTTGTGAAGTTGTAGGTGTACGATGTGGCGCCCACAGATGTGAGAGAAACGATGGTTTTCCAAGTTGATCCGTTGTCCGTCGAAAGCTGAATGTTGTATCGCAAGGAATCACCATCGGGATCGGTTGCAGGCGTCCATGTAATCGTGTGGACGGTATTCCAAGTTTCGCCCCCGTTGGGTGACGTTACGGTTGGGGCACCCGGAGGCTGGTTGTAGATCACAACCAATTTCGGTCTATCTGTTGCGTTAGGAGACTCACAGGAACCAAACCATAGGCGCGAGTCGGCTAATGGAGGGCCACCGTCAGCTGGTTCGATACTGATCCCGTAGTTGGTTTGCAGTCCGTCTCTCCATCGAGTGAAGATCGTTATGATGTCAAATGTGTTGGTACCTGTTTGAGTCTGATAGGCAGGAGTGGCGTAATTGGAATCCGTTTGAGGTCGTCTATTCCAAGTTGTGTTTTCATCCCAACTAGAAGTGATCGGTTTTACGACCACTTTCGGATACGAACCTGTCACTTGCCCAGCTGCCAGTACGACCTCTGCTTTCACAATACTAGCGCCTGCAGGTATGGAAGGCATCGGAAACCGGATGAGGGAATGGGTCTTTTCCCGTCCAAATTGCCCTTCGTAGTGTCCAACGGACAAATATGCTTGTTCACCAAACTCGGTACCGAAGTAGACACTATTGATGAAGGTATCTACTCCGTCAGTGGGACCTGGTTGAATCGTCGTAGTGGGATCAACAACAACCGGAAACGTCAGGCCCGTCACATCTACGAAGATGTCCACGAACACTTTCCCACTTTCACGACGCACTGTCTGCAATACGTCCCGGCGTACACCAGCAGCGTCCTCCAACCACGCGTTTTCAAGGAGCAACTCCCCGGCTGTCAGGTCGTCGGCAATATTCCCTTCCACCTGAAACGAAAACTCCGTGGGCGCCTTGTCCGTCTTGAGTATCAGCGTTTCCTTAACGCCCCGGTCGGTTAGCTCCAACTTCACATCTACATCGTTCCAAGCGTCCTGGTACTCCACTTCACTGCGCTTCTCAGGATTCAGGCGTCCAATGGACACGGAAGCGCCCACAGGCTTGAACGTGAGCTTATTCTCGCCTTTGCCGATGCTGTATCCTTTCCGGAAATTACGCGGGATTGTCGCTGCGAAAGGAACACGAAGGGCGTGGAAGTCGAACTTCTCTCTGTCTAGCACGCCCTTACTTTTCGCACCGATGACCATCTGCCTGCGAGCTCTAAAAGAATCGCACTTGTGCTTAGAGACAGGAAACTCCATCACATCAAAGTCAGCCTCGTCGTACAGGTCAGTATCGATGTTCTGCAGGTTCCCGTGCTCATCCTCGTAGTGTACGTCGTGCAAAAAAATGACGGCTTGATAGGAGCCGTCAGAGAGCAGGTAGTGTTTGCTGTTTTTCGTCCGCATGTGGACCAGTTCCCCAATGATTGTCTGGAGCGTTGGCACGTTCTCACCTCGCTCTCGCTGGTTGCCTGATTTGCCTGGTAATGATCGGCAGCGCTTCTTGTTCGATTATCCTGCGCATTTGTCCCTTGAGATCGTCAATGCCGTACACCGGTCCATTAATGTTGAAAGACAGATTGATGCTTGAACTACCCTCAACGGCTCCGTACCGAGGACCGATCAGCTCCGGCGGCGTTACCTCGGCCGCGCGCGGCAGACGAAGCAGCTCCGGGCCATTCTCACCAACCCACGTCCACCCGGATTTGGTGACGGTTCCGCCGGTAGCAAGGCCGGGAAACTTGAATGCGTCTTTCACTTTGTCGAAAACATCTTTGATCGAGTCACCAATATCCTTGGCTGCTTTTTTCGTCTCGCTCTTGAACGAGTCGAATATGTCGCTACCTTCCCAGCCTCCGTCCTCGTTATCCCACCATCTACCTTTATCCTCATCCCAGGTGTAGCGATCATCGTTTTTGTAGTCTTTATCGTTGGGATCCGTAGGATTGCGGCCTTTGTCCCTTTTCTCTTCGCCGCCGCCATTATTGGAGGTATCGAGCCAATCCGAGATCCTGCTCACCACTTTTCCCTCATCATCGTATATCACAGGGTTGTACGGACCAGTGTCACCAATCTCCACCCAGTGGCCGTTGTCGTTCCGGAAGAAGTTTTTCCCGTCTGCCTGCAGAAACTCTATTTTTGCCGAAGTCGCTTTCTTTAGTTGCTGCTCAACCTCTTGCAACTCTTTTTTGAGGCCCTGATAAGCGGTCTGCTCCTTCAGCAGTTCCAGGTACAGCTTTTTCGTTTCTTCCGCGTTTTCTCCCTTGGTCGCCTTCATATCTTCGTATGCCTTACGTAGCACGGCGACTGTCTGGTTTTGAATGTCAAGCTGCTGAGTCAGCAGTTCATACTTTGCCTTGAGCATTTCACTCTCTGATCCAGACTCCTGCATTTTGGCAGCCATCAGGTCGAACTCGGCTTGTGCGATTTGGGCAGTTAGTTTTAATTCATTTTGCAGCTTGCCAAGCGCACCGTTGATTGCCTGCACCATCAGATCGGCTTGCTGGATGGGCTTGCCTTTGTTTTGTTCGATCCCGTTAGCCAGCCCTTCCGCAATATATCGCCCATACTCGGCCATCAGTCGGGAAGGTGAGTGGATGCCGAAAAACTCTTTGATGGTGTTGGCGATGTTGGAGGCGAATTGAGTGACGTTGCTCTTTATCCAAGAGGCCATCGATTGGATGCCTTCCCACAGCCCTTCAACGATGTAACGACCGTATTCGGACATCAGTCGGGAAGGAGACTGGATGCCAAAGAACTCCTTGATCGTTTTACCGATGCCTTCGACGAATGTTAAAACCTTCTGCTTTATCCAACCAGAGAGCGACTCAATCCCTTGGGCTAAGCCTTGAACAATGTTGCGGCCTATCTCTACAACGTCGATAGATTTCACGCCTTCAATGAAACGCTTGATGATTTCTCTACCTGCAGCCAATACAGCAATTCCTAGAACCGCCAGCGCCCCAGTAAGACCATCAACGATCATTTTCCCCAATCGATCCATCTCGCTTGGACTTGTAGCCGCAGCTCCGTTAACCAGACTGTTCACGATGTTTGATCCTGCATTCTTAATCTCAGGCTTTTCGGGCATGCTGGAAAACCAGTTCTTTATGGCCGTCCACCATTCTTCGAGCTTTGCGGAAATCTTGCCAGGGATTTCGCTGAACCACGTGCCTATCGTATTCCACCATTCCCCAAGAGAGTGACCAAGCTTTTGCGGAATGGACGAGAACCAAGTTTTCATCGACTCCCACCATTCCCCCATCTTGGCACTGATGTTTTCTTTCTGTTCGGAAAACCATCCCACGATGGCGTTTTTCCACTCGATCAACTTTTCTTGAAGTCTCGATGGAATACTTGAGAACCATTCAGATATCGCACTCCACCACTCGCTAAACTGGCGAATGTTTTCCTGATGCTGCTCTTGCGCCCATGTCTTAATGGCTTCTCCCCACTCAGTAAGTTTCTCACTAATCCGTGACGGGATACTTGAGAACCACTCTCCGATATTTATCCACCATTGTTCGAGCAAACTAGAAATCATTGATTTCTGCTCGATGAACCAGTTGCCAATGGCGTCGCCCCATTCGCTCAGCTTTTCTCCGATCAAACTGGGTATATTTGACAACCACTCAACAAATGCGCTCCACCATTCCCCAGTGACTATCGCCTTTCCAATTTGTTGGAAATAAGCGGAAATACCTGATGCTAACCCGTTCAATAAGTTGTAGATGATATCAATCGCACCTGAAAAGATGGCTTTGATTGCATCCCAACCAGCCTGAGCACTCATCTTGACGCCATTCCACATTCGGTCCCAGTCTCCAGTGAACAGGCCAATAAAAATTTCCATGGATCCTTTTATCGCCGTGATGACCGAATTAATTACTGTTTTGATTGTTTCCCACACAGCCACAGTGATGTTCTTGATGTACGGCCACACTGCATCAAAGACAGCTTTAATCGCCTCAAGTGTGGGGCGGGTGTAGGCCAGAATGGCGTTCCAGATGTTCATGAACGCCACTTGCAAATCAGGCCAAATGCTTTTCCACCAGGCGGCCAAGTCGCCAAATGTCTTGGTGATAAACGATGCAACCTCATCGACTGCAGGTTTAACGACAGAGACGATGCCGTTCCATACGACTTTCGCGTTTGCGCTAATCGTGTCCCAATTCTGATACAGCAAAATCCCGGCCGCCGTTAATCCGGCAATCGCGGCGGTGACGGGCAGGATCGCGGCAGACACCGCTGAGAGGGAAAGCCCGAGCGCTCCCAAGCCGGACGCAGCCAAACCAACTGCTGCCATAACGGCCCCCAATGCTCCGATTAGGGTGAGCAGCGCTGCGCCGGCGGCCGCCGACAGAGCGATGAACTGCTGGACGGACGGGTCGAGTTGGTTGAACCAGTCGACAACGGATTGTAAGGCGCCGGCAAGTGATTGGATGACGGGAATGAGGGCGTTACCAATGGTGATCTGCATGGTTTCAAAGGCGCCGCTCAACTGCTCCAGAGCGCCTTTGAGGTTGTCTTTCATCTGTGCAGCCGCTTGCGCAGAAGCCCCGGTGGAGTTTTGTAACTCTGCAGTTAAGGCTCGTATTTTCTCGGGGCCAGCCTCAATAACGGCCATCATACCAGAAACGGCTTCTTTTCCGAACAAAGTTTCCAGCGCGGCAGCCTTCTGCGCGTTGCCCCACCCTTGCATGCCTGCTTTCAACTGAGCGATGATGTCCGCAAACGGGAGCATGTTGCCCTGAGCGTCCGTAATTCTTACCTTGAGTTTTTCAAGCTCTTTGGATGCCTCTTTACTTGGTGCCGTCAGGCTCAGCAAGGCGGAGCGCAATGTTGTACCCGCTGTCTCTCCACGGATACCAGCGTCGGCCATGATCGCAGCAGAAGCTGCCAACTCTTCGAGAGACATACCAAGCGTATGGGCCGGGGCTGCAGCGTACTTGAGGACATATGCCATGCCCTCGATATTTGCTGCCGACATGTTCGCGGTCTTGGCCAATACGTCAGCTACGTGGGTCGCTTGAGAGGCTTCCAAACCAAATGTGCGCAGGGAAACGGCCATCGTATCGGCGACAAGGGCCATGTCAGTCCCGGATGCCTCGGCGGCGGCAATAACCCCTGGCATTGCCGCGATAATCTCGTTGGCCTTGAACCCCATCGCGGCCATCATTTCCATACCTTGGGCTACTTCAGAGGCTGATTTACTGGTTTTCGCGCCCAGATCCATTGCTGCGTCGCTCATGGCGTCAAGATCCGCAGCGCTCGCTTCGGCGATCGCGCCAACCCTGTCCATCTGCGCTTCAAAGTCGGCTGCCGTGTTGACTGCATAACCCAACGCTGCGCTGATCGCCGCCCCGGCCACACCGAAAGATGTGGCGATCTCCTGGCCGGCAGACTGGAGATGGTTGCCGAAGTCTTTTAGACCGCTCGACCACTTCGCCATCCGGGAAGGCTGATCGGCCAGTTCCTTGTTGGTCTTTTGCAGTTCGACCTGCATCTTGGCGAGGGCTGCCTCGGCCTTGTTCAACTGCACAGCCAGCTTCTGTGTGGCGACAGCATCTTCGCCTTTTTCTTGAGCTGCTTTCTTGAACTCTTGCCGCAGCAGTTCCACCTTCTGCCCCTGCAGGGCGATCTGTTTGGTAAGCTGGTCGCTCTTTGCTCGCAGTTTATCTTCTTCGCTGCCGAACGCCTCCAGGCTGGCCGTCGCCTTCTCGAACTCGCTGGCAACCAGCTTCATCTCCCGCTGGATTTGTGCAAGAGACTTGTCCAGTCCGGTATCGTCCAGCGTGATCCTGGCGACAAGGTCTCCCACTTCGATATCTGCCATCTCTTCTCTCACCTACCTTTGTCACAGAAAGCCAACCTGGTCGATCGGGACGACTTTTTGTTGCTTTTCTTCCTCCGTTTCCAAGCCGTTCACAAGCTTGTGCATGTCCCAAAGCGCAATTAGTTTGCGTGGTGTACAACGCCAAAAGGACCGCTCATCCATGTTCAGGATGACGGTCCCGATGTAGTACAAATATGGCCAGTCCCAGCCCTGCTCTACTTCTTCTTTGCCGGGCTGGGGTCGTCGTTTTTTGGTTCCGGCAGAGATCCAACGATCGCTTCGCTGATTGCAGTCGAAATTTTTTCAAGGCTGCCAAGACCAAACATGGCGCCAACTTGCTTCTCTGTCAGTTCTTCATCTTCGTGAACTAATCCGGCCCATAAAAGAGTCCGAATTCCCTTGGGTGATGCATTCTTGAGAATATCAAAAGCTTGCTGGATGCCACCGAGTTTGTCTTCAATTTCGCAGAACGCGTTCATGTCGTATAACAGATGTCTTTGTTTATCAAGTTGGATGGGTACTGCTTTTGGACGGATGTCTTTTACTGACATAATCTATTCCTCCTTTGAATGTAAAAAAAGAGAGAGAGGCGCTTGGCCTCCCTCAATCACGGGATCGGGGTGCCATCATATACGGCAGAAAACCAGTTCTGAATGACTTCAGGTTTTACCCCTGTCTCATCTTCGTCTACCCGAGCACGCCACTTGCCGTCAGTCTGCCGCGCGATGAATGTGCCGGTGATCGTCGGTGTTTGAAAGGACGGGCTGTCTTCTTTGGTCTGGAATTCCTCTTCATTCGGCTGGAACTTGCCTTTGTACAGCCAGAAATAGCGATACTTGCCGTTAGACTTTTGGCTGCGGAATCCGATCGCAACATAGGGAGCAACGTCCGACTTGGACTGCACCAGGACACCGTTAGCGTCAACCGTTGCGCCGAGAAGATCAGCCAGTACCTCTCGGGGCAGGTCGGCCACGTTCAGTTCGACCTCGATTTCTCCCAGTGCCGACGCCGTTTCCCACGCCTGGTCATCGGCATACAGTGTTTCTGTGTTGGTCGATGGGGAAACGGTTCCTGTGATCGCCCCTGGAATAGGCTTTGGCGTGTCGTATGTTTCCTGTTCCTCATCCGTCATGATCGCGTAATGGATTTTATCCATACCGATACGAATGCCTTTTGCCATGCTCATCAATCCTCCTCGTATTGCCTGCGGTAACGCAGTGCTTTGTGATAAACTCCCACGTCTTCTTCATACAGGTCAGCTGCACTGGTACGGGTCCAGCCCTGCTCCTGCATTGTCTTGTCCACCTCGCCAGCGATCGCTGACGTACTGTCCTTTGACCAAACGTCAATCTGCAGGATAACGTCAGCCATGATCGGTATGTCGTCAGCAAACGCGGCGGAGTAGTTCGTCACCTCAAAAAGGGTGATGCGCGGAAATGTCTCGGCGTCTGCCGCTTTCAGTACGTAAACAGGCGTGTTGCCATACCGATCACTCCCCAACAACGAAACAAGCGCTGCATTGTTTAACAGCGCCGCCCGGACTTCCGTCTTGATGTCGGTTTTCACATAATCAGCCCCCTCCGCATCTCGTCAGCGAGGATTTGCAGGGCTTCGCCTTTCTTCTCGTGAAACGCGGGCTCGACAAACGGCTTGGCGCTCATCTTTGATGTGCCGAACTCCAGGAAGTGAGCCCGCCATCCGGTCTTCCGGTTCGGGCCGATGAGCACATACTTGACGCCCTCACGACGCTGCACTCGGCTCACCCGAATGTTGTCTTTGATGTGATAGGCATACTTGTATCCCGACCGGTTTACCTTCTGCCGCATAGCTTCCGCGAGCGGTTCGCCGGCCGCCTGGAGTGCCTTGTTTTCGACACGGGAGGAGGCGTTCTGGAGTTTCCGGCGCAGTTGGTTCAGTAGTTCGTCAATCCCGGTCAGTTCGATGCCGTTCTTAACCACCCTCCAGCACCTCCGCCATGATGTGTGTTTGCGTTCGGTCACCGTAGTAGTCGTCAAGCACTGCCTTGATGTCATACGTCACGCCGTCCTTTTGGTCGATCAGGCGCATATGCGGAAGGATACCGGGACGGTAACGTATGCGATACTTAACCGTTTTCTCGGCATTCACTGCAGCCGCAGCAAAGTACTCCTTGCCTGACAGCGGATTCCGCGCTGCCCAAACAGTAGCTACGTCCGTCCATTTCTCTGTCGGGATGCCCTCGGGATCGACAACGATCTGCTTTTGCTGAATCGTGATGCGGCGGTTGAGGTCACTGGCCGTCAGTTTCCGCGCCATCGTCGCCACCCTTTGGCTTCAATTCGTCTTTTTTACCTCGCCCTTTCGTCTCCTTGGGCTTCTCTTGCTTAGGGAGCGTCGCTTCTGCTTTCTCATCGTTCACAGCAGCTATGAAGCCTTGCGTAAGCAATTGTTGCGCCCTCTCTTCACTGTGCGGCTCGTGGGTGTCCCCAGGGACGAACAGCTTCATGTTGGCGTAGCGGTCGTAAAACTTCTTCGTAACGATGTACTTTGTCATTTCATCACCCCTCTCAAACACTCGTTTTCAACTGCAAAATGATGCTTTCCAGGGCGTAGCTGAACCGCTCGATCTTCTGCGCCGGATCCCGGTTTTCATAGTGCAGGGCGACGTAAAGCATCACGGCCAAATTGTACAGTTTTGACGGTGCGTCAGCCGGAGGCTCCGGCACTCCCGCATTCGTCAGGTATTCCTTTGCCGCATCCATGAGGAAAGCGAGGATACTGTCATCCTCGCTCCCGTCGATGCGCAGGTACGTTTTCAGTTCGTCAAGCGTTGGCATGGGGCATCACCCCTTCATCACGGCGTCGGCACCACATTCGCAATCCGGAATGCAGACTTCAACAGGATTTGTTGGTCGAGCCAGCCTGTCAACACGAACAGGTACTCGCCGGCATCAACGTCTTTGTCGGTGTCGTAAATCAGGTCACCATCGTAGTTGAGTTGCGCGTATCGGAAGTCACCGACAATCGGCTTGATGGCACTATCACTGAACACGACCGGTTTACCGATGATGGATTCCGGCGGCGCGCTGAACAGGGTCGCGCTGTTGTTCGCCAGTGTCTTGAGAATTTTCACGTAGTCTGCGTAGCGCATGACAACGCGGGCGCTCTCGCGAAAATCCTCATGCAGATCGGCGATTGCGTTCGTGATGGCCTCGAACAGATCGGCACCGTCAACTGTTTTAATGCCGTTTTGCGTGCTGTAGAAGCTCATATGCTCCTCGCCTGTTGCCGGCGTGGTAGCGAAGGAAACTTTCTTCTCCTTGGCAGCCAAGCCCGAGCGCAGCGCGTTCTCTACATAGTTGACCAGAGCAAGGTCAGAGCCATGCAGCACCGTGTCAGAGATGCGCGCTTTGACTTTGAACTTGTGGCGGCCAAACGAAACCTTGTCACCTGTCAGTTCCAGTTCTTTTGCCGTATCGTCGTCACCGATAAAGGCATCATCGTCCAGCGAGTAGGCGATCTTCGGCACTTCCAGACCCTTAATATTGGTTACACGGATGACCCCGCGCAGCGGATTGGTCGTCAACGGCTCAGAAATCAGTTCGTTGCTAAGGGTTGTAGGCAGAAACTTGTCACCGCCGGAGGTGTTCGGACTCGGCAACGCTTGCAGCGCGTTCATCGCGTCCTGGGACATCTTGCGCCCTTGGATCGCAGCTCGGAAAAACTCAGCTTTTGCAGCAGCCATTTTTTCCTTGTCTGTAGTTGCGACAGCAACCTTGTTTTCGTTGGCAAGTTTGGCTTTTTGCTCCTGATCCAGCTTATCGTGTTGCTCTTTCAGGAGGTTAAAGCGCTCCTGCAGGTCATTTTTTTGGTTTTTCAGGTCGGAAATCTCGTTCATAGGTACGGCCGGATTCGCCAACTTCTCTACGAGTTGGTTCTCGATGCTTTGCAGTTGGGCACCAACAGTCGCCATCTTTTCTTTCAGTTCGTAAAGAGTCGGGCCTCCTGCGAAAAACTGCATGTTCGTAGGAAAACGGAAACTAAGCTTTTTCATGTCACAATCCCCCCAGGATTTTTTGTAAATTTTCAAGGTTTTGCTTGGATTCTGCGATCATTTTTTGCCTTTCTTCGGCGCTAATTACGCTGATTTCAGGCTTTTTGAACGCATTTTTGAGCGATTCAGGGACGTTTTTGAAGTGTGCGAGCAATTCTGTGTTCGCGCTGGCAGCGATTTCTTTGGCTTCCACCACTTCATCACACAAGCCGTAATCGTAGCACTCCTGGGCTGTCAGCCAAGTCTCGGCATCCATGATCTCAGTTAGTTTTTCGCGACTCAGAGCGTCACCTGTCTTGCTCAGGTACGCTTCAATAAGGCTTTCCCTGATCTTCTCAAGGTCATCCGCCACTTTTCGGAGGTCATTGGCATTCCCCATGGCGAAAGTCCACGGGTTGTGGATCATCATCATGGTGTTTTTCGGCATGTAGATGGTGTCTCCGGCCATGGCGACAACGCTGGCGATGGAAGCCGCCACTCCGTCAATGTAGACGTTTTTTTGAGCGCTGTGCCGTTTGAGGATGCTGTAGATCGCCTGCCCTTGGAATACTGATCCTCCCGGGGAATTGATATACAGGTTCAACGTTTTGATGTCCCCGAGAGCATCCAAGTCTTCCTTGAAGCTTTTTGCCGTAGTATCTTGGTCGCTCCACTTGTAAGAAACAATGTCGCCGTAGATGTACAACTCACCAGTGTCATTTGCAGCATTTTTGAATTCCCAGAACTTCTGCTTTTTCATTCGGGTTTCACCCCCTTTCCCGTCCGTGAAGGATCATCAATGGGTGCCAGGTCTTTGCTCATGTAAAGCTTGTCGCCGCCAGGTTCCGGCGGTAACTCTTCCCACGCCCGGCAATCGTTTGGCTTGAAAACACCCGAACGCACCATTTTGAAGTAGAATTCACCGCGGGTTTTGGTGTCTCCACGCAAAAGAGCGCCGAGATTGAACTTGAAATACAGTCCTTTCTGGCGCTCCTGTGGAGTCAACAGTTTTCGGTTAAATTCCTGCTCGTATTGCCGGACTATGGGGACCAGCGTGTTTTGAACGAAGTCAAGAGCCAACTGCTCCATGCTGTTGTAGTTCACGCCTTCGGTCATGCCCAGCATATGAACAGGCATGTTGTAGACCATAGCCACCCTGGATTTCGTGATTTTCTCGACTTCGAACACTTTTGAATCGATAAAACTGCGCTCGATCGGGTCAATTTCCACGCCAGATTCTTGGATGATTACGCCACCATTCTCTTGATAAAACTTTTTGAAGTTGTCGAGAATTTCTTGTTTCTTTTCTGGCGAAAGGTGCGTCGCCATCTTGAGAATGAAGGACGCTTTTATCGCGCCGTCCATCGTGTCCAAGCTGAACTGCCGCACTTTTTGGTCGAAATCGACCGTATTCCGCAGCACGTCGATCGGGCTGATGCCCTTGTAACCTACGGAATTATAGGCGAGTGAATGCCCGATGGTTGCAATATGCTTGACATGGATCATGTCCATGTTGTGGACGTAGTACCGTCCTTTCGGAGCGTTGATCTCGTACCACAGTTCTCCTGTCTTTTCTTCGATAACTGGCTCCACGCGGGACGGATCAAGGAGCAGCAGTTGCTCAACCTGGAACCTGTCATCGTACATCTTCAGGGCGTATCCGTTCCCGTGTGTGTCGCGCATCACTTCCAGCGTCCGGATGAACTCGAAACTGGTCATGTTGGCGTTTGGCGAGTTGGCAACCAGGTCTGCAACCCGGTTGCTTACCGGCGAGAATTCGCGGTAAAGTTTGAGCGGCAGACTCGCCATCGAGTTTGACAGCCGTGACACTGCTGCAAAGATCGTCTCGTTGCTAGCGAGAGTGTTGCCCTTAGAACCGGAAAAGATATTGACCGGCGAAAACCAGCGCGTGAAATCGTAGCCTTGGCCGCTATACCTTCTATTTTGACTGGCAAGTAAGTTCCGAAAGATCATTTCGTTTTCTCACCTCCTTCATGTGGAGGTGTCCGACTTAAAAACCATCCGAACCCCACCAGAATGCCACCTGTTACATACAGACCGGCCACGTAGCTAAGCAAAAACGTCGCTATAACGATCATGATCAGCCCGGCGAAGATGAAAATGTCCTCTGCGAAGTCGCGCAGAAAAATCATGAGGTTTTTCACGGCGAAACTCACCCCCTTAGCAGGTCGTTAATCGAAACAAACTCCACGTTGCCGACAACCTTGGGCGCAGCCAGACGCTTCATGACCTCGACGTGAGCATTCAAAAAGGCCGCGAAACCGTCGATTTTACGGTAGCGGCCCACTTTCGTTGGTATTTTGTTGCGATTTCGGTCCTCAACCACCTTCACGTTGTTCACGTACCAGCGGAAGAGCCGGTTGTTGTTAAAGATCACCTTGCCGTCGATGAAAAGCTCTTTCAGATCGTCCATCGCAGGTCCAAGTGTCAGGTGCCCTTGTCGGACAATCTCGCACTCGAAGCCGTAAGTTTTCAGTGCCTCCACTAGCCCGAAAGCTTTCGCCGGGTCATACATGATTTTTTCGATCGCAAAACGGTCCGACTGCTCCACAAACCAGTCGTAAATGTACTCTTTTTTCACGTACTCGCCGGGAATGATTGTCAGCAGACCCAAACTTTCATATTCGCGGTACGGAATCTTTTCGTTGTCCTGCTTCACTTTTGCTTCAGGTATCCACGAATGAGAAAGGACGAAAACCTCGCCCGTGTCCATGATCGGAAACTCCAGACAGGCTGATGTGAAGTCCTCGCTGTCCGAAAGATCGAACCCGCCGACGCAGCTTTTCCCCTCGAACTGCTTCACATCAACCTCTTTGTTGTTGCGCTTCAGAATCTCGAATGGGATGAACGACTGCTCGCTGCTGTTCATGAAAATATTAAACTGCTTCGTCACCCAGTCGTTGTACTCGGACGGCACTCGCCGGTCCGTATTGAAGTCCTTGACAAGCTGTGGAAGGTCAAGTGTAACACCGATGTTCGGATTCGCCTTGATCCACATGGCCGGGTTTTCGATTTCGCTGATGTCGTCCAACTCGGCCATGAAGTAAAACTTCTGTTCCTGCTCGATGGCACCACTCAATACATCTGTGGCAATCTCGTAGTATTCCATTAGCGGTCCATCGAGCTGATAGCCAGCCGTCGTAATGTACACGACCATCGGCTGCCGGCGGGCGGACCAGGACCGCTTAATGACGTTGATCAGCTTGAAGTCCTT
>NICF_comb_assmDRAFT_10001237_pt1 | contig 20509 bp, 17 predicted proteins | sample NewIslPassag4_SG_FD_11279 | JGI IMG/M metagenome (IMG submission 11279) | reverse complement strand
CCGAGCGCGGCGGGCGCAGCCGCGCCGGCCAATGGCCGCGCCGAACTTGCTCCGTCTTCTCCGTTCCCGTTACCCCCGGGTATGCCGCCGGCGGCCGCATCCGTATCGGGAATGTCCCCGCCGTCCGCGCCGCCGTCACCCGTATCCGCCCCCGGAGCTTCCGCGCCGTTCACACCGGCGCTCACCGCATTCGGGACGGGGACATCCCCTTCGTCCGCGCCGCTGCCAACCGCTTCCTCACCGGTTCTTGGGCCGTCCGCGCCACAATCCGCGCCGTCTGTCGAACTGATGGCCCGCGCGCCGTGACCTGCGCCATCGTTTGCGATCCCGAAGGCTTCGGCAAGACCGTTCGGTATGCCGTCAAGCGCCGCGTCTTCGGTCACCGCGCGGCCGGCGGCCGCGCCCGACCGGCCGCCGAACCGGTCCGGCGCCCGCGCCGGGTGGGCCCGGCTTGTCCGATATTCGGCATCCTGCGCGTACGCCGCGATCTCGTCGGCGATGCGCGCCGCTTCGCGCAATTCCAGCAGCAGGCTCTCGATCGGCACCTCCGGCTGCCCGGACTCCGCAAGGCGCGGCTGCCGGAAGAACCCGGCAGGTTCCAAGGCCGCTTTCGCCCGATCGGCCGGTTGGTCCGGTGCCCCGGAACCGGCATCCTTTCCGGCCGCCAGCATGGCGGCGGCGTTGCCGATCGCCCGTTCGACGCCGGCCCAGATCGCGAAACCGAACGCCGCCCGGTCTTCCGCCGAGACCGGTTGAGCCGGATCATGGTCCCCCTCGAGCCCTCGCGGCCGGCCGCCGTCGGCGCCCGCGCCCGGCGCCGGTTCAGGCGGAGCGGCGAACCGGACCGCATCCGACGGTTCACCGGACGGACCGTTCTCCCGCCGTCCGTCGGCAACCGGCGAGGTGAACCGGCCGACCAGTTCCGCCAGCCGATCCACCCGCATTTCGAGCTTCATGTGTTCTTCCCTGAGATTTTCTATTAATTCATGCAAATGGCGCAGCGTCAGTCTCCGGCGCTCCGCCGGCTCCGGCGATCCCTCCGCCGAATGAAGCCGCGCTTCCCGAACTTCGCCATGAACCGCGGACCGTGCGGCGTCCGCGTCTTTCCTGCCTCGCATGAATCCCCGCCTCCTTGTGATGCAGATTCGTAACCATCTTAGTACGGCGGGGATGAGGAGGCTGTCGAAGCCCGCTGTCAGGCATCAAAATGCATCGCAGGTACCGGCATGTCCGCCGCTTGTCCGGGACGACGGCCGGAAAGTCCCGAACCGACGCATTCCCGCGACAGCGTTCGCGGTTACGTTTTCCATCCCGGTATGATAACATGATCCTGAACAGGAAGGGGTTGTCGGATAAGGCCGCAGGCGCGGGGCGAACATTTTTGCCCGCGGCGGGGCAGACTAGGCCTGCATGTCAGGAAATGGCCGCGGCCGGCGGGATTTCGGCTCGGCAAAGGAGGGGCCAGGGTGGCAAAGACGGAGCGCAAGGCCGGATGGCGCCTTGACAATACCTACGCCCGGCTGCCGGAGTTGTTCTGGTTCAGGCAGGACCCGGCGCCGGTTGCGCGTCCCGAGCTCGTCGTGCTGAACGAGCGGCTCGCGCTCGAGCTCGGCCTTGATCCGGAGGCGCTGCGCACGCCCGAGGGCGCGGAGACGCTGGCGGGCAACCGGCTGCCGGAGGGGGCCGAGCCGATCGCCCAGGCGTACGCCGGGCATCAGTTCGGTTATTTCACGATGCTCGGCGACGGCCGGGCGCTGCTGCTCGGCGAGCAGCGCGCGCCTTCGGGCGCGCTGGTCGACATCCAGTTGAAGGGATCGGGCCGCACGCCGTTTTCGCGCGGCGGCGACGGCCGGGCGGCGCTCGGGCCGATGCTGCGGGAATACATCATCAGCGAGGCGATGCACGCCCTCGGCATTCCGACGACGCGCAGCCTCGCGGTCGTGAAGACCGGCATGCCCGTGATCCGCGAGACCGTGCTGCCGGGCGCGGTGCTGACCCGCACGGCGGCGAGCCATCTGCGCGTCGGCACGTTCCAATACGCGGCCTGGCGCGGCGGCAGGGACGGCCTCAAGGCGCTGGCCGACTATGCGATCGCGCGGCATATGCCGGGGGCGGCGGAGGAAGCTCGGCCGTATCTTGCCTTGCTGCGCGGCGTAATCGACCGCCAGGCTTCGCTCATCGCCCGCTGGATGCTTGTCGGCTTCATCCACGGCGTCATGAACACGGACAACATGACGATCAGCGGCGAGACGATCGATTACGGGCCGTGCGCCTTCATGGACGAGTACGATCCGCTCACCGTCTTCAGTTCGATCGATACGCACGGGCGGTACGCCTACGGGCGGCAGCCGGCGATCGGCGCCTGGAATCTGGCTCGGCTGGCCGAGGCGCTGCTGCCGCTGCTGCACGAAGACGAGGGGAAGGCCGTCGAGACGGCGGAAGAAGCGCTCGGCGAATACGCCGGACGATACGAGCGCCATTGGCTGAACGGCATGCGAGCCAAATTGGGGCTGTTCGGCGAGGAGCCGGAGGACGAGGCGCTGGCGAAGGATCTGCTTGAGCTGATGCTCCGTCACCGGGCGGACTTCACCAGGACATTCAGCGATCTTACGCTCGGCAAGCCGGAGGAGACGCCGATGAGCGGCGCGAGGGAATTCGAGGATTGGCTTGCCCGCTGGCGGAGCCGGCTCGCGCGGCAGCCGCAGACGGACGCCGAGGCGCGGCGGCTTATGACGGGCGCGAACCCGGCGGTCATCCCGCGCAACCTGCGCGTCGAGGAGGCGCTGGAGGCCGCGGAGGAGGGCGATCTGTCCGTCATGGAGCGGCTTCTCGCCGCGCTGGCGAAGCCGTACGATTACGACGCGGCGCCCGCCGAGTATATCGCGCCGCCGCCGAAGCCGGACCGTCCGTACCGGACGTTCTGCGGGACGTGAGCGGGCGAAGCGGGCGCGTCCGGATCGGTTGCGTCGCGAGCGCGCCGGGCGGGGCCGGCTTCGGATGGCGGGAGTCGCCGGTTGGAGCGCGGTTGCTGATGCGGCGCGATGTCACTGTTCAGGCGCACGTTATGGAGGGGATGCTTCGGCAACGGGCCGGGGCGTCTTTTTTTTTCTGTGATAGAGCCCGGCCATGACCGCTGTAGCGTGGATACCGAGTTGCAGAGGCGGGAGAGGCCCGGCCGGACCTGCCGCATTTTTTGCGAATTGTCGGATTTTGCAAGAGGATGCGGGAGAATTTTGCCGAATAATCTAATGAAAGTCATATCGATATGTCGATATGTAGGATGAATGGCAAGTTTCGGCCGGTTGATGGCGGCGGCGGCCGCCCTCAGGAGAAAGGGGTAGAGGCGGAATGAGTATTTTGCAGAGATTGACGACGATGAAGAAACCCGAGACGCAAGCCCAATCCGAACCGACGTCGTCGGCAGTCCAGAATCAGGAGGCGGGCGGGAACAAGGCGCCGGTCCGTCCGAACGCGCTCGACGATCCGCTCGTCGCGAAGCTGATTGACATCGTGCAGCAGGTGGTGGAATCGCGCGAGGCGCTCAAGGCTCAAGTCGAAGAGCGCGACCGCGCGATGCTCGTCCAGGAGGACCAGATCCGCGAGCTGCAGTACGACAAGGGCTTCCTGGAGAAGAAGCTGGAGTCGGTGACGGCCGAGCTGAACCGCGCGAAGGAGAGCGCGCTCGAGATGAAGACGCAGTACGACCAGTTGCTCGCCGAGTTCAACTCGCAGCGGCTGCAGCAGGAGAACCGGATCCGCGAGCTGCAGGAGCGGCTGTCCGAGCGGGAGCTGACGAACCGGCAACTGATGCTGGACCTGAACCGCAACCAGAAGGAATTCGAGCTCAGGATGCGCGAGATCGAAACCCGCGAGCGCGACAAGGAAGTGAAGATCCAGCATCTCGAGCAGAAGCTGCGGCAGGCGCAGAGCGAGAACGAGCGGCTCACGCGGATCATCAGCGATTTCGCGTCGCAGGCGATCAATCCGGCGCGGCTGAGCGCCGCGGCCGAATCGGAGTAAGCGGCGGCCTTCGGGGCCGAACGGCAAGACCTCCACGATTCCGTGGAGGTCTTGTTGCATTTACGCGCCGGCGACGCGCTTGCCGAGCCGTATGACGTGCCACGAGGCTTTCGGCAGCTCCGCCTCGAGCAGACCGTCCCGCGCGTGCGAACGCCCGCCGGCATGCGGCTTCACGCGTTCCGCGTCCGGCCCGTTCACCGCCTTCAGGTTGTCATGCTCCAGCACGATGTGCTCCAGAACGCGATATCCCTCGAACCCGCGAATCGCGCATGACAGCGTCAGCGCAACGTCCAGGCTCCGGTTCAGAGCGAACACGGTCAGTTCATCCTTTTCCGGATCGTGCACGGCGACACTCTCGAGCATCGGCACGTCCGTGAATTCCGCCGAATCATACTTCGGCGAGTCGATGACCGGCTGCAGCGCGATGCCCCGGCCGTACCTCGACGCGTGCAGGAACGGGTAGAAGATCGTCTGCCGCCATGCCCGGCCGCCGTTCTCGGTCATGATCGGCGCGATGACGTTGACGAGCTGCGCAAGGCATGCCATCTTCACACGGTCGCTGTGCCTGAGCAGTGTGATCAGCATGCCGCCGACGAGCAGCGCGTCCTCGAACGTGTAGATGTCTTCGAGCTGCGGCGGGGCGATGCTCCACGGCTCGATTTTCTTGTCCGCTTCATTCGAGTGGAACCAGACGTTCCATTCGTCGAAGCTGAGGTTCAGCGTTTTCTTGCTCCGCTTCTTCGCCTTCACGTAGTCGCACGTCGCCTTCACCGTCCGGATGAAATGGTCCATCTCGAGCGTCGAGGCGAGATAGGATGCGGTGTCGCCGCTCCGGTTCCCGAAGTATTGGTGGAGCGACACGTAATCGACGTAGTCATACGTAAAGTCGAGCGATACGGCTTCGTATTCCGGGAACGTCGGCATTTTCGAATGGGAGCTGCCGCAGGAGACGAGCTCGATCGTCGGGTCGACCCATTTCATCACCTTCGCTGTCTCCAGCGCCAGCCGGCCGTATTCCGCCGCCGTCTTGTGGCCGATCTGCCACGGACCGTCCATCTCGTTGCCGAGGCACCACACCTTGATGTGGTGCGGCTGCTCATAGCCGTGCTTGCGGCGCAGATCGCTCCAGTACGTGCCGCCCGGGTGGTTGCAATATTCGACAAGATTGCGCGCTTCGTCAATGCCCCGGGTGCCCAGGTTGACGGCCATCATCGCCTCTGCGCCGGCGGCCTTCACCCAGTCCATGAACTCGTTCGTGCCGAATGCGTTCGTCTCGATCGTCCGCCAGGCAAGTTCGAGCCGGCGCGGCCGCTCTTCCTTCGGGCCGACCCCGTCCTGCCAGTTGTAACCGGAGACGAAGTTGCCGCCCGGATAGCGGACGATCGTGACGCCGAGCTCGCGGACGAGACGCAGCACGTCCTGCCGGAAGCCGCGATCATCGGCCTCCGGATGGCCGGGCTCGTAGATGCCCCCGTAGACGGCGCGCCCGAGATGCTCGATGAACGAGCCGTAAATGCGCGGGTCGATCTCGGCGATGCGGAAGTCTCGGTCCAGTGTCATGTGTGCAGTCAGTGTCATGTGTGGTCTCTCCTTTTTTTTTGTCCCGGCGAGGGCCGTGAGGCGGAGGCGCGCCTTGAGCGGCGTCAACCCTTGATGCCGCCGGCCGTCATGCCTTCAATAAAATATCTCTGGAAGAACAGGAACACGATCAGGATCGGTACGATGGCCAGCACCGCCCCGGATATGAGCATGTCGAAATTGTTGCCGTACGGCGTAAGCAAAGTCGCCAGCCCGATCGGGATGGTGAGCTGCTCGTTCGTCCTCAGCACGATGAGCGGCCAGAGGAAGTTGTTCCACGAGAACAGCGACTGCAGGATGAGCATCGACGAAAATGCGGGCGCCATCAGCGGCACCATGATCCGGAAAAAGAGGCCGAACTCCGTGCAGCCGTCGACCCGCCCCGCGTCGAGAAAATCCTTCGGCAAGCCGCCGGCGTACTGGCGGAAGAAGAAAATCGGCAGCGGCGCCACCATGAAGGGCAAGATGACGCCCCACATGTTGTTGATCAGCTTCAGCGAGATCGAGAGCTTGTAAAGCGGCAGGATGATGATTTCGAGCGGAATCATCATCGTCACGAGCACCAGCGTAAACAGCGCGTTCCGGAATTTGAACCGGTACACGGCCAGCGCATAGCCGACCATCGACGAGAACAGCAGACACAGCACGGTGAAAATGGCAGTGATGACCAGGCTGTTCTTGTACCAGGTCAGGTACAGCGACTCCGACGAAAACAGGTACGCGTAGTTCTTCAGCGACATCAGTTCCGGATCGAGCCGGAGGTTCAGCCCGTAACGCATGATCTCCTGGGCCGGCTTGAACGACGCGACAATCAGCGTGACGATCGGGAAGACCGCGAACAGGCCGAGCAGAATGAAGAGGAACACGAGCGCCGCGGTCAGCATGCGGCGATGTCTTGCGTTGCCAGCGCTCATGTCAATCCTCCCTCCGGAACATGCCCGTCAGCTTGAGCTGGATCATCGTGACGGTGAACGTGATGATGAGCAGGGCGATGCCGACGGCCGAGCCGAGACCGAGATTGTTCTGCTCCAGCCCGTTGCGGTACAGATAGCCGACGATCGTGAGCCCGATGTCGTTCGGCGACCGGTTGCCTGCCCACAGCATGTAGCTTTCGGTGAACATCGCGTAGCCGCCATAGATGCTGATCGTCAGCACATAGATCGTGATCGGCTTCAACAACGGAAGCGTGATCCGGATGAACCGGTCCCAGGCTGTCGCGCCGTCGATTTCCGCCGATTCGTACAGTTCCCGCGGAATGTTCTGCAAGCCGGCGAGGAAGTACAGGATGTTGATCCCCATCCACCGCCAGGTCGCGAGCACGATGAGCGTGAACATCGCGAGCCCTTCGTGGCGCAGCCATTTCTGCGGCTCGAAGCCGAGGGCGGTGACGAACGTGTTCATGAGCGAGCCTTCCAGCTCGCCGAACGCCAGCCGGAACACGGTGCCCGCCACGACGACCGAGGTCAGCGCGGGAATGAACAGCGTCGACCGGAAGAAGTTGCGCAGCACCATCAGCTTCGAGTTGAGAAACACCGCGAGCACGAGCGGCAGCGGAATGAGCACGAGCAGGGTGAACACCGTATACTCGGTGCTGTTCATCAGCGCCTTGCGGAACGTCGGGTTCCACAGATCACGGTAATTCTCGAGGCCGATGTAGCGAACCTGGCCGGGAAGCACCTCCTGGAAGCTCATGTTCACGGCGGACAGCACGGGATAGGCGAAAAAGAGGGCAAACGACAGGATGAACGGCAGCACGAACAGCCAGGGCGCGGCCGTCTTCGAGTACGCCAGCCTCCGCAGGGGGGAGTAGCGGACGGCCGTCTGCCGTTCCGTAGACGGAACCGGGTGCGTCATCGCGTTATTGCCTCCTTCCGTGAAACGGCAATGCACCGGTCCCGCTGTCCGGCGGGACCGGCGCTTTTGCACGGGTCGATCGTTATTGGAGCTGCGCCTGCGTCTCTTCCAGCACCTTGACCGGATCTTCGCCGTCCTGGAGAATCCGGACGAGCACTGAGGTGCGGAACACGTCGGAGATGGGCGGTGTCTGCTCGTTGACGACGACGCCTTCGATCTCGTCCTTCACTTCCAGCAGCACGTCGAAAATGTCTTCCCCGAAATAGTCGGTGAATTTGTTCGGTTCGCGAAGCTCCGGCGAATCCCAGACGTCCGAGCGGAGCGGGTCGAAGCCGAGGAACTTCCAGATTTCGATGTTGCCTTCGCGCGACAGTTTCGCGTACGCGAGGAACGCTTTCGCCAGATCCTGGTTCTTCGAGGTCGTCGTAATGACGGTGCCCGTGCCGCCCATGCCCGCCGAGCGCGGCTCGCCCGTGTTCCAGGCCGGCATCGGCTTGATGACGATTTTGCCCTTCAGGTCGGGCATGTAATCGGTGAACCGGCCCATGTACCACATCGGCATCCAGACCGACGCCGCGCCGCCGTCGTTCATGAAACCGTAGTATTCCTCGGCGTGGTGGCCGCCGCCGGGCGCCGGAACCGCGATTCCTTGCTTCAGAAGATCCTGCTGGAATGCGAGCGGTTTCACGACTACGTCGCTCGTCAGGTTGGGCTTGCCGTCCGCCGTCTGCAAGTCGTCGCCGCCGGGCGCCTGCGCCACCTGCGGCCAGATGGACCACATGTCGTTCAGCTCGACCGTCGTCATCGGCTTGCCGGTCGCTTCCAGCACTTTCTTGCCTGCCACCGCGAAATCGTCCCATGTCTTGATATTGTCGGGATTCACGCCGGCCTGATCGAGCAGTTCCTTGTTGTAATAGATGACCGACGCGCCGACGTGGAAGTCGATGCCGTAATAGTTGCCGTCCTTCGCGTAAATGTCGAGCCGGGACTTGACCAGATTATCGAGCTCGGGCTCGACGATGTCGTTCAGCGCCACGAGCTGCGGCGTGCCTTTCAAGAAGTTCGGGAACTTGTTCAGCTCCACGTCCGCCAGATCCGGCGCGCCCGTGCCGCTCTGCAGCGCGACGAGCAGTTTGTTGTGCATGTCGTCATACGGGTAAACATTGGCCTTGAGCGTGATTTTCCGGTCCGGATTCTGCTCGTTCCATCGTTCGGCCATGTGCCGGTAGAACTGTTCGTGCAGTTCGTTGAACGTCCAGAACTCGAGCGTCGTGCCGTCGCCCGACGAACCGTCGCCGGTTTTTCCGCCGCCGCCGGAGCAAGCGGCCAGGGCCAGTGACAGCATGAGGATGATCGTGATGAGCAGGGTAATATGCCGTTTCACGTTTCTTCCCCCTTGAAATGGATGTACGTATATTGCTTAACCCCGCCGCGCGCGCGGGATGTAAGCCGCGGGTTATTTTAATTCAAAAATAAATAAAACAATTTACGTTTTTATTTTAGTTGGGAAGATTTGTTTTGTCAATACATAAATGAATGCGTTTACCTTTAGTGTTTGCATTAAATTTTTCTAAAATAAAAGTCGAAAATTCGGGAAAAATGCGCAGGGTGGTCGGCATCAACGGACGGATCGCGTGGCGGACGGTGTCGAATTTGCGTGCGTTCGGGACGGACGGCGTGCCGCTTTTTGAAGACCCTTCTCAATGCAGCGGGTTTAATTTATAATAAATTGAAACAAATTACGGATGAGAGGATGCGACCCGTTGATCCATATCAAAGAGCTGCGGTCCGGCCTGAATCTGTTCAAGGCGCTCGGATCCGAAATCCGGATCGAGATTCTGGAGCTGCTGAACCGTTACAACAGTCTCAATTTGAACGAAATTGCCGAGAAACTGGGCCTGTCAAACGGCGCGGTGACGATGCACATCAAGAAACTGGAAGAGAGCGGCCTGATCGAGATCACCACCGCGGTCGGCAAGCACGGCATCCAGAAGATCTGTTATCTGAACGAGGATCTGCTGACGGTCGAACTGCGGAGCAAGGGGCCGGAAAACGTCTACGAAGTCGAAATCAAGGTCGGCCACTACTGTGACTACCACGCGGAGCCGACCTGCGGCCTCGCGACGAAGGACAGCATTATCGGGGAGTTCGACAATCCGCGCTATTTTGCCGACCCGAAGCGGATCGATGCGGAAATCATCTGGCTGACGCGCGGATTTTTCGAATACCGGATACCGAATTACCTCAAGCCGCACCACCGGCTTACCGAGCTGCAGTTCATTATGGAGCTGAGCTCGGAGGCGCCCTGCTACAACAACGACTATCCGTCAGACATCGTGTTCCACGTCAACCAGACCGAAGTGGGGATCTGGACCTCACCGGGTGACTTCGGGGGAGAGAAAGGGGCGAACAACCCGGACTGGTGGCCGCCGCATCTGAACCAATACGGGCTGCTGAAGCTGCTCCGGATCAACGAGAACGGCACGTACATCGACGGTTGCCCCATTTCGGACGTGAAGATCACGGACATTCCGTTTGACGGCCATTCGGACATCAAGTTCCGGATCGGCGTGTCCGAGAGCGGGCAGGTTGGCGGGCTCACGATCTACGGATCGCATTTCGGCAACTACAAGCAGGACATCGTTGCGCGCGTCCTGTACGAGATCGTGGACAGGGGATGAGCGGCGAATGACAATCGGGGCGCGCATGCTCAAAACGGGACTGGCGGTCGTGCTGGCCATTTACGTGAGCGGTCTGCTCGGCTTCGGCACGCCGATCATCGCGACGGTCGCGGCCATCTTCACGATCCAGCCGTCGATCTATCGCTCCTGGCAGCAGGTGCATGACCATGTCCAGTCGAACATCATCGGCGCCGCCTTCGCGCTGGGCGCCGCTTACGCGCTTGGCGTGACGCCGATCTCGGTCGGCATCGTCTGCGTCGCGGTCATCCTGCTCAACATCAAGCTCAAGACGGCGAGCGCGATCGGGCTGACGCTCGTCACGGTCGTGGCGGTCATGGACGGCCACGCGGCGGGGTGGTGGTTCGCGGTCGAACGTTTCCTGATGGTGCTGACGGGAATCATTTCGGCTTTCCTCATCAATGTGCTCGTCCTCCCGCCGCGCCCGAAGCAGCAGTTCCGCGAGCAGGTGCACGAGGCTTACGACATCCTGTCGCTGCTTCTCAGGACGGCCGTCTCGAACGAGATCCGCGAGAAGGTGTTCCGGGAGGAACACGAGAAGCTCGAGCAGATTTTCCGGCGGCTGGACGAGCAGTACACGCTGTTCAGGGAGGAGCGGGTGTTCCGGCCCGCCGGACGGCGCAAGCACGCGCGGCAGCTGCTGCTCTCGCGCCAGTTGATCAGGACGCTGCGGGCGGGCGCCGCGCTGCTGGACGCGGTCGAGGAGCATTTCTGCTCGTCGCCGGGCGCGGCCGAATGGGCGGAGCGGATCGACCGGCGGATCGAGGCGTTGACGAAATGCCACGAGCAATTGCTGCTCAAGTGGGAAGGGAAGATCAAACCCGGCGCGGCCCTTCGTCCGGAGCCGTCGGACGATCTGGCGAAGGATCTGATCGCATATCTGGGCGAACTGTCGGAGGAGCGGAGGCGGCTCCTGTTCGTCGCGTCCGCGCTGTTCGAGTACGCGTGGCATCTCGACCGGCTGGCCGGGCTGCTGGACCGGATGACGCGCGCGGAAGCGGCGGGCGGCGAGGCGGACGGGGAGGACCGCGCCGGGGAAGCGGAAGACCGCATGCCCTCGGCAAGCGGCGCCGACGCGGAAACGGCAGTGGATGGCGAAGCCATGCGAAGATAAGCTTGGCCGGCGCGAACCGGCATGCGACATCGGCGAGGCCCGCGGGCCTGTCAGCGGCTCTTCCGCGACAGGTAGCGGGCCTCAAGCTTCTTGCCGCCGAACCACATGGCGGCGATGACGGCGACGGCTAGCACGATGCGCCAGGGCTGATTCTTGAATTCGACGATGTCGAACGACAGGAAGGAGACCGAGAAAATCATGACCGCCTTGCCCATCAGAATCGCCAGCGCGAACGTCACGAACCGCACGGTGCTGAGACCGGACGCCAGATTGATCAGGAACGACGGCGCGAACGGGATGCAGGCGAACAGGAAGATCGGCGTGAAGCCGCGCCGCTCGATCCAGCGGAAGAATTTCCGGACCGCGGGGAAGCGGCGCTGGAGCCAGATGCCGGGCCGCCGGCCGATCAGCCGCGCGATCCAGAACACGCAGCAGGATCCGGCGACGACGCCGATCCAGGAGTAGAAGATGCCGGGCCACAGGCCGTAGACGTTCGCGTTGACCGCGATGAAGACGACGAGCGGCAGGAAGGCCAGGAACGCTTCCAGGAACGGCAGCAGAATGCCGGGAAGCGGGCCGTATGCCGCATAGCTCTCGATGGTCTGCCTGAGCTGTTCCTCGTCCATCTGCCGCAGCTCGTTGAACCAGTCCATGAACGCGTCGAACAAATGAGATCAGCCGCTTTCTTGTTGGCTTTACGGTTGCTTGCCCGCGGGCGCGCGGACGGCGGGATCCGCGGGACGCAGCGGGTACAGGAGGTAGAACAGGCCGATCGAGCCGAACAATGCGGCGGCGGTCCAGATGACGTCGGCTTCTTCGCCGAGCGACGCGATGACGCCGCCCGCCGCGGGGCCGATCATGATGCCGATTCCTTCCAGCGTCGAGAAGATGCCCCATCCGAGCCCCTCCTGCGATTTCGGCAAATAGGACGCGAGCAGCGCGTTCCATGCGGGCAGCACGGCGGAATAGGCGATGCCGAGCGCGCCCGCGATCAGCAGGCATTGCCAGAACGGCGGCGCGGCCGCCAGCAGGAAGAGCAGCACGGAGAACGCGCAGAATCCGATGGTCAGGAAGGCGCGCTTGTGCCCGAGACGGTCGGACAGCCGGCCCATCGGCATCAGCGCGAGCACGGTGAGACCGCCGGCGGCGAGCAGGATCAGGGAATAGGTGCTGCTGGAGACGCCCAGCTCCTTCTCCGCGAACGCCGGCAGCACGGGCAGCAGCATGCCCGCTCCCATCGTCTGCAGAATCATGCCGGGCAGAAGCGCCCGCATATGATACAGCTTGCCGCGCAGCAGCGCGGCCTGCCGGCTGAACGGCATCGTCCCGATCCGACGCTCGCGCCGGTTCGAGATCATCAGCGACAGCGCCCAGGACAGGGCGGTAACCGCGACGATCAGGCGGCCGGCCACAAGCGGCGCATGGTCGAGCAGCAAGTTGCACGCGATCGGACCGGAACCGATGCCGATGAACCAGATCGTATACAGCAGCCCCATCTGGGTGGCGCGCCGCTCCTCCGTCACCTTCGTCAGGCAGACGATCCAGATCGGCGAAATGCCGATGCCGAACAGGGCGGCGGACGCGATGAACAGCCACGGCACGTCCGCGTATTGCATCAGGGCGACGCCGGCCAGCGACGCCAGCAGCCCGCCGTGGACGATCGTCCGCGCCGAGAACCGGTCCAGCAGCCAGCCGATCACCATTTTGAGCGCCGTATCGGTCAGAAAATGGGCCGTGATCGCGGTGCCGACCACATCGAGCGACAGACCGAGCGTTTTCTCGCCATAGATCGGGATGAAGCTGGCCGCGACCGCTCCCCGCACGAACTCGACCAGAAGCAGAACGGCGCCGAGCAGAATGATTTCTCCCCGATTCGACCGGTTGAACAGACCCTTCACCTCGCCTCTTCCCCGGACAACGACCAGAAGCGTCCGCCCGGGCGGGAGGCTTCATCGTCCGACGGAATGGCAGTTTATGTCTTTTCGTTTCATTATAGTCAAGATCGGGGCAAAAATCATCCGCTCGGGGTCGGGGCGGTCCGCGGCGATCCGGGGAGACCGGCCGGAAGGGGCGGGCGGCAGGCGGCCGCCCGGCGGATCGGAAGCCGGCCGGGCGCGGCAAGCGGAAGCGGCCGGCGGTCAGATCAGCAGATTGAACAGATGCGGGTCCTTGTTCAGTTCGGTGAATTGCACGCCTTTTTCGCGCATGCGGCGGATGAGCGGCTCATAGTCCTCCGGCTGCTTCAGTTCGATGCCGACAAGCGCGGGGCCGCTCTCCTTGTTGTTCTTCTTCGTATATTCGAAGCGGGTGATGTCGTCCGTCGGCCCGAGCACGTCGTCGAGAAACTCCCGGAGCGCGCCCGCCCGCTGGGGGAAGTTGATGACGAAGTAATGCTTCAGCCCTTCGTAAATGAGCGACCGCTCCTTGATCTCCTGCATCCGGTCGACATCGTTGTTGCCGCCGCTGATGACGCAGACGACCGACTTGCCGGCGATCAGGTCCCGGCAGGCGTGCAGCGCCGCGACCGTCAGGGCGCCCGCGGGCTCGACGACGATGGCGCTCTCGTTGTACAGTTCGAGAATCGTCGTGCACACCTTCCCTTCCGGCACGACGATGACGTCGTCAAGCAGCTCGCGGCAGATCGAGAACGTCAGGTCGCCGACCCGCTTCACGGCGGCGCCGTCGACGAATTTGTCGATCCGCTCCAGCGTCCGGACTTCGCCCGCCTCGAGCGAAGTCTTCATCGAAGGCGCGCCTTCCGGCTCTACCCCGATCACCTTCGTCTGCGGCGACACGCTCTTGATATAGGAAGCGACGCCGGCCGCGAGGCCCCCGCCGCCGATCGTGACGAGCACGACGTCCGGCGGCGTCTCCGCGTCTTCCAGCACTTCCAGGCCGACCGTGCCGTTGCCGGCGATGATGCGCGGATCGTCGAACGGATGGATGAACGTCATGCCGTCCTTGATGCTGGCGTTCAGCGCTTCCCTGTAGGAATCGTCGAACGTGTCGCCGACGAGCACGATCTCGACGGCGTCGCCGCCGAAGAACGCAACCTGCTTCACCTTCTGCCTGGGCGTCGTGCCCGGCATGAAAATCCGTCCTTTCACACCCAGTGTGCGGCATGAGAACGCCACCCCCTGCGCGTGGTTGCCGGCGCTCGCGGCGACAACGCCCCGCTTCAGCGTCTCTTCGTCCAGCGTCCGCATCATATGGTAGGCGCCGCGGATTTTGAACGACCGCACCACCTGCAGATCTTCCCGCTTCAGACTGACGCGCGCGCCGAATCGCTCGGACAGCACGCGGCTGTATTGCAGCGGCGTCCGCACGACAACCTCCTTGAGCAGTTGATGGGCCTTGACGATGTCGGCCAGCCCCGTGCCGTTTCCGGTCTGCGTCCAATTCACCATATGCGTATGCCTCCGCTCGTACTGGTACCTGCAATAATATTACAGTTATACGCGCGACGGCGGCGAATGTCAACCGGAGCCCGTCCGGCGCGGAATCGATGGAACGATGAAAGCGCATTAGCGTATATATACCGTGGGATATCTTTGGAACGTTCGGATATTATTGACGACAAATAATTGTCAATTGAAGCGCTTTCCATCGTCCGGTATACTGAATGCAGTCCGGATGTTTCGGATCCCAAGTTACTGAAAGGCGGGGGACACCATGTCCGACATGTGGCTCACGTATGCCGCCGTGCTGTTCGGCATCGCGGTTGCCATCGCTGGCGTGGCTGCCTATTTGCGTCTGACCCGCGCGGCGAAGCGTTCGGACGGCGAGCAGGAAGGGGAAGCAAATCCGGCCGGCCCGAGACTGCCGAACAGGCGGGAAGATGGTTGAATTTTCGCAAATTTCTTTGCATATTGACGTCCTCCTGATATAATGGAAGCATAAGCGGCATATTCCCTCCCGGCGCACATGCAATCCGCGGCTCGAACGCCTGAAGAATCGGGCTTGACGCGGATGTTCGCCGCACATGGGTGTTCATATGCCTGCATTGATCCGTACGCGCAAGCGTATTTTGTACGGAACGGTCATTCAAGGGATTCGGGAGGGATGCGGCTTGGCGAAACGCGGCCACAACGAAGTTCAGGAAAGCCTCAGGGAGATGGCGCGCATTTATCAACCGAAGGACGCCCGGAAGTTCGTCCGGGAGTACATTCGGAAATACCGGATCACCGGCGGTTACGAAGACGAGCTTACGATGATCGTTGAACACGAGTTGGGCAAGATCAATTCGGCAAGTTGAAACGCAGGACATGAAAATGGGACGCGATGAACGCGTCCCGTCTTTTTTCGGCTTCGCGCGGAACGTAGTCTCCCGCTTCGTCCGGAGCGGGCGGCCGTTTGCGGCTCCGGTCCGCAGCAAGTTTCTACCATATAAATTAATATTCATGCCGTTTCCGGCCGGGGACAGCCGCCGGGAAGGCCGCCCTTCTACTTGTTCGGGGAGGATCGGGCGGCCGCCTTCAGCTCCGCGAGCGGGACGGGCGGCGTCTTGCCGCCGGCGAACTGGTGCTTCACCAGCGTGTTGAACGCGTCGATCCACGGCGTGAGCGGCCGTCCCGTCCACGCTTCCTTCGCGTATTCGTTCAGTTCGTTCACGAATTCCATGTTGGCCGAAATATGCACCTCTTCGACCCTGGGCGCGAGGCCGCGGACGACGCCCGCGATCGTCTGCTTCAGCTCCTCGGACAGGTCGTGGTGGTCGTTCACGGTGAAATAGGAATTGTACGGCGTTGCGACCTGTCTGCCGTCCCAGTACGGGCTGCCCGTGTCGTTGTTGTACACGCCGTCGCCGGAACCGCCCATATCCTGGTCGGTGCGGCTGTCGCCTCCGTTCTTCACGGTGCCGACGCCCGTCCAGTCCAGCATGATGCCGACATACGCGTTCTTGTCCGTCAGCATGACGATGGCGCCCGCGACGCCGTTGATGCGCGACACTTCCCTTGACAGCAGACTGCTGTATTCCACCCACCGGTTGTCATGTTGGCGCGGATCCGCGGTCGTCGAGCCGTACTTGGGTCCGCCCAGCATCTTCGGGTCGTTCGGTTTCCGGGAACCGTAGTCGTATGTGCTGCTCTCGAATTTGTTTTTGTAAGCCGTGCAGCCGGCCGGAAGGACGGCGAGCGCGGCGGCCAGAACGGCATGCGCGAGCCTGCGGGTCATGCGACAGCACCTCCGTGTCCGGGGCAGGTTGATGTGATGTAGCTTTTGCGGGCGTTCCGGCCGAATATGCGCGGAACCGGCATACATAATTCGCCATCAAATCAGCGATAATGGAACTGTTGAGGCGCGATGACGGACAAGCCCGATCGGCGCCTTGATCCGGAACCCGGAAGACAAATGAAAACCGCGCCGCCGCGCAATTTTGACGGCTTTGGGAACAATTTGTGAACTCGTCCGGTATCGTTGACAATACACGGACCGAACTCTTATATTTAAAAAGTGATTGGCCTGTGCGAAATGTCACAGCGTTCCTGTGCGAAATATCACAGAATGACTGTGCGAAATGTCACAGAACGACGGGAAACACGCAGTTTGCCGCCAAGCCGCGCCACGACAGGGCAACTGTGAATACGGAAGAAGCGGGGTTGATTAGTGTATGAAGAAACGGTGGCTTAAGTGGCTGCGCCTGACGTCTCTGCTCGCGGGAGCTTCCATGCTCCTGTCGGCTTGCGGGCGCGCGGACCTGTCGCCGCTGAATCCGCAAGGTTCGGTGGCCAAAGAGCAGCTCGACATCATGAAGATCTCGATCTCGATCATGATGCTGGTCGTCGCCGTCGTGTTCACGATCGCGATCATCGCGCTGATTCGTTTCCGCCGCCGTCCGGGGAATGATGGCATTCCCGTCCAGGTCGAAGGCAATCATAAATTGGAAATTGTGTGGACGGTCATTCCGCTGATTCTGCTTGTCATTCTCGGCGTTCCGACCGTGCAGACGGTGTTCGCGCAGGCTCAGGACCACAGCGATGACGAGAACGCGGTGTTTATCAAGGTGACCGCGCATCAATATTGGTGGGAATTCGAGTATCCGGATGAAGGCATCGTGACCGCGCAGGAGATGGTCGTGCCGAAGAACAGACGGATCGTCATCGAGGCGAAGACCGCCGACGTCCTGCACTCGTTCTGGGTTCCCGCGCTGGCTGGCAAGATCGACACGAATCCCGCCGGCAACGTGAACCGCATGTATTTCGAAACGCCGGACAAGACCGGCATTTTCCTCGGCAAGTGCGCCGAGCTGTGCGGACCTTCCCACGCGCTGATGGACTTCAAGGTGAAGGTCGTCGACGACCAATCGTACGCGAACTGGATTGCCGCGATGAAGGCGCCGGCGGTGCTGCCGGAAGATCCGGCCATCGCGGAGGCTTTCCAGAAGAAGTGCCTCTCCTGCCACGCGGTGGGCGAGCTCGGCGGACCGGTGTACCCGAACCTGACGGGCATCGGCGACCGCGAGACGGTCGCGGGCATTCTGGTCAACACGGACAACCCGAAATACAAGAACGAAGGTTCCGTATACGAGAACATTTACAGATGGCTCGAAGATCCGCAAGGCATCAAGCCCGGCAACCTGATGCCGAAGGTGGAACTGACGCAGGAAGAACTGGAAGGCATTTCCCGCTACCTGGCGGATTACAAGCTCAATTACGAGTCCGAGGAACTGCGTAACAACGACGCGACATCCGACAAGGAAGAAAGATAATTTCACAGCGGGGATCAAAGGAGGTTCTACCCTTGGCTCACGGTTCGCACGCGGTGAAGCGATACACCGGCATCATGGACTGGCTGACCACCGTCGACCATAAGAAGATCGGCATCCTGTATCTCATTTCGGGCGGCTTCTTCTTCCTGATCGGCGGTCTGGAAGCGCTCCTGATCCGGATTCAGCTCTGGAAACCGCTCAATGACGCAATCAGTCCGGATTTCTTCAACGAGCTCATTACGATGCACGGCACGACGATGATCTTCCTCGGCGTCATGCCGGTCATCTTCGGGCTTATGAACGCGGTCGTGCCGCTCCAGATCGGGGCCCGCGACGTTGCGTTCCCGTTCCTGAACGCCCTTGGCTTCTGGACATTCTTCTTCGGCGGCGTGCTGCTGAATGTCAGCTGGATCACCGGCCATGTGCCGGACGCCGGCTGGACGTCCTACGTGCCGCTGGCCAGCACGACGTTCAGCGACGGTCCGGGCGTCGACTATTATGTCCTCGGCCTGCAGATCTCCGGTATCGGCTCGCTGCTCGGGGGCATCAACTTCCTGGTCACGATCATCAACATGCGCGCGCCGGGCATGAGCTTCATGCGCATGCCGATGTTCACCTGGGCGTCGTTCGTCACGTCGATGCTCATACTGCTTGCCTTCCCGGCGCTGACGGTCGGTCTGGTCGCGCTGATGTTCGACCGGCTCTTCGAAGGCAACTTCTTCGATCCGAGCGCGGGCGGCAACATCATGCTCTGGGAGCATATCTTCTGGATTTTCGGACACCCTGAAGTCTACATTCTGATCCTGCCGGCCTTCGGCATCATCTCGGAAGTCGTCTCGACGTTCTCGCGCAAGCGGCTGTTCGGCTACAGCTCGATGGTGTTCGCCACGGTGCTGATCGGCTTCCTCGGCTTCATGGTCTGGGCGCACCACATGTTCACGTCCGGCCTCGGCCCGGTCGCGAACGCCCTGTTCTCGATCGCGACGATGTTGATCGCGGTGCCGACGGGCATCAAGGTGTTCAACTGGCTGTTCACGATGTGGGGCGGCTCGATCAAGTTCACGTCGCCGATGCTGTTCGCCGTCGGCTTCATCCCGACGTTCGTCATGGGCGGCGTCACCGGCGTCATGCTGGCGGCCGCGCCGGCCGACTATCAATACCATGACTCGTACTTCGTCGTCGGGCACTTCCACTATACGATCGTCGGCGGTCTGGTGTCCGGCCTGTTCGCGGGTGTGCACTACTGGTGGCCGAAGATTTTCGGGCGTCAGCTCAACGAGACGCTCGGCAAGCTGACCTTCTGGTTCTTCATCATCGGCTTCCATATGACGTTCTTCGTGCACCACTTCCTCGGTCTGATGGGCATGCAGCGCCGGATCTTCACGTACCTGGACGGCATGGGCTTCAACGAGATGAACCTGATCAGCACGATCGGCGCGATGCTGATGGGCGTAGGCGTGATCTGCTTCTTGATCAACGTCATCGTCACGACGGCGAAGCCCGCCACGGCGGCGAACGATCCGTGGGAGGACGGCCGCACGCTCGAATGGGCGATCTCTTCGCCCGCGCCGGAATACAACTTCGCGCAGCTGCCGCTCATCCGGGGCTATGACTGCTACTGGAAGGAAAAGATGGAGGGCAACAAGACCTTGCAGCCGGCCGAACCGCTCGGTCCGATCCATATGCCGTCTCCGTCGATTTTGCCCTTCATCATGTCGGTCGGCCTGTTCATCGCCGGTTTCGGGTTCATTTACCATCAGCACATTGTGGCCGCCATCGGTCTGGCCATTACGCTGATCTGCATGTTCCTGAGATCGGTGATCGAAGATCACGGTTTCCATATCGAACCGGACGAAATGAAAGCCAACGCCAAGGAGGTTAAAGCATCATGAGCGGACATTCGCACGCAGACGGCGTTCTGCCTCACGAACCGGAGAAGGCGACGCTGGAAGGCCGCAACAAGGTGCTCGGCTTCTGGCTCTTCCTTGGCGGTGAAACGGTTCTGTTCGGCACCCTGTTCTCGGTGTTCATCGCGCTTCGCGACCAGGTAAACGGCGGACCGACGGCGAACGAGCTGTTCTCGCTCACGGTCGTCGCGGCTGCGACGCTGATCCTGCTTACCTCGAGCTTGACGAGCGTCTTCGCGATCCAGGCGATGCACCGCAACCAGCCGAAGGCCATGGTGAACTGGCTCATCGTGACCGTTCTGCTCGGCCTCGGGTTCCTCGGGCTTGAAATCTACGAGTTCGTCGAATATGCGCATCACGGTCATACGTTCGCGGCCAGCGCGTTCAGCACCTCGTTCTATTCGCTGGTCGGTTTCCACGGCGGTCACGTCGCGTTCGGCATTCTCTGGATCTCGCTGTTGATCTGGCAAGTGCTGAAACGCGGACTCACCGTCGTCACGGCGCCGAAGGTGTACATTGCCGGTCTGTACTGGCACTTCATCGACGTCGTGTGGGTGTTCATCTTTACCGTCGTCTATCTGATGGGCAAGGTGGGTTGATCGATGACAGCCGAACATGCAGCTGCCGT
>NICF_comb_assmDRAFT_10001236_pt1 | contig 20509 bp, 9 predicted proteins | sample NewIslPassag4_SG_FD_11279 | JGI IMG/M metagenome (IMG submission 11279) | reverse complement strand
CCTTCACGAAAGTAGAGTTTTCGAATACACTCAATGTCGACCACCTTGAGCATCTCCTCTCCTCCTGGCTTCCAGTGGCGATCTCAGAAGCCAGGGTAACAGATGGGGAGCTCGGGGTGGTCCCCTTTTTGATGATCACTGCTTCAAAAGCGGTCCCCTTTTAGGTTAGCGAAAACACCAAGGCTAGCGGTCCTCCGAGAGCGTGTCTGACCGGCAACGTTACATTAATTTGCAAGCGAGGCTTTTATCTGATTAACAGCCGCAACAATGTGATCCACTGCGCTGTCAATTTCGTCTGGTGTTGTAAACCTTCCAATTCCTACTCGGAGCGTTTGATAGGCTTGCGTGCGATCCATGCCTATCGCGGTCAACACATAGGATGGCTCAAGAGCACCAGAGTTACAGGCAGAACCAGTACTTAGCGCCAATTCGTGTGCGTTTGCAATTAGCGCCTCTGCATCTATTCCAGGGAATGTCACGTTGGTAGTTCCCGGGATGCGATGTTTGCTATCTCCATTGAAAATTACGCTGGGCAAGTGCGACTTTAGAGCAGCTTCGAACCGGTCGCGGAGATTGGCGATTCGTCGTGCTTCCTCTTGCCATGATTCGCTCAGGATTCTGCACGCCTCGCCCAGTCCGACGATGGCTGGAACATTCGGTGTACCTGACCTCAGGTTATCCTCATGGCCACCGCCGTAGAGGATCGGAGTAATCGGAAAACGACGTCTCCCTCCCCGTACGTAAAGGACTCCGATGCCTTTTGGACCGTAGATCTTGTGTCCGCTAAGAGACAAAAGATCGACTCCCCAAGCTTCAACGTCGACTTCAATCTTACCGACCGCTTGCGCAGCGTCACAGTGAAAAAACGCGCCTCGCTCGTGAGTGAGCTGAGCCAACGTCGCAATATCCTGCACGGTTCCAATTTCGTTGTTCGCGGCTTGTACGGAAACTAACGCCGTCTTATCCGTAATTACTTCCGACGCGTACTCCAAATCCACACGTCCGTTGCGGTCTACTCGCAAAAGCACCAACTCGCACCCAAACCTATCAACACGCCGGCCCGGTTCGAGCACCGATTTATGCTCGATGGGGGTTGTCACAATACGGGTCCGTGCCGGTACCCTTGCCATGGCCACACCGGTGATTGCTAAGTTGTTGCTTTCGGTTGCTCCACTGGTAAATACTATCTCCTGAGGCAAAGCATTTATGAGTTCCGCTACCCGTTCTCGCGCCTGCTCCACTGCCGCAGCCGCCGTGCGACCATAGGCATGCTCCCGACTCGACGGATTACCAAACTTCTCATAGAAGTAGGGAAGCATCGCCTCGACAACTCGAGGATCACATGGAGTTGTCGCATTGTAATCCAAATAGATCACGACATCTCTCCGTCCCGACTTGGCCAGTTACAGGTGACAAATTAGGCAACCCAAATCATCGTCGACATCGATCTCTTCGACCCCGAATGCCTGCGCCAAGGTCTTGGGCCGCTGACGCTTGCGAGCCTGCTCTTTTCTCAAAGCATCCTCACGCTTAATCTGCTCGACTCTCTCCGGGCGGCGAAGCTCTGCGAGACTTTCGGACTCAATCCACGTGAATCCCTCTTCGGGTTTCTCGTACTCCATCGCATTGTCGTAAAGGTCCGGATGGTTTTCAAGCAAACCGACCCACTCAATCTTGCGCTGGAAGAAACAGAAGTAACATCCAGACCGAGTTCGCCAGCGATAGTATTCAGGAAGTCCTACACCGCTGTCAGCCAGGATGCGTTGCACGTCATCTTTAGTTATGCCGTCCTTTATGAACGGATAGATCGGGGTCAAATTAGGCTTCGTTGAAATAAACCCACGCCTATTCTCATCGGCTCGGATAGCCACATAGAGGTAGGCTTCGTCATCACCGACATACTTCTCAAACGGTTCAATTTTGAGCTTTCGAGTACACCATCGCATATTGGGAGACGGCAGATACCCTCTATACATCTTGAGCCAGTGGTCAAACCCTCGATCTCCTTCGTCATTGGCAAGACGAATGATCGGCTTCTCCAGGTAAGCCTCTAGGCGATTGAGGAATTCGTATGTTTCCGGCAATTCCTTGTGGGTATCTGCGAACACGTACTCCATATCGATTTCGGGATAGCGGTCCCGCATATAGATTGCCAGCGCAGTACTATCCTTACCGCCTGATATCAGGAGTATGTGCCGCTTCTCTTTAGTCACGGTCTACAACTCCTAACTCACTGACCAATGCTCTTGCCAAAGCAACCCGTCTCAGCTCAGCGCTGCTTGACCTTAAAACATTACGCAGCTCATCGACCAAAGCCGCGACGTGCTCTTCCCACTCAGGTGGTACTCGTGTTACGGTGCGAACTTCCTCAAACGCGCCGTCCAAGAGCGAAACTCTTATCACCCGATTACTGTGCTCGCCTGCCTGTTCGTCCACTAGTTCGCGCAGCCGGATGAAGTCTCCTGCCAAGAGATGTAACCGAGCCCGGAACTGCGGAACGTGGCTATCTGTCCACTGGCCAGGTGAGACTCCGTCCATGATGGCACGGCCAATTCCTTCTCGCCAATCTGAAGAGGTCTTGCGACTGAGCTCAATTAGGAAACGCTTCAGGCGCGGCTCAGATGCCCAGGGTCTTATCCGTTCTGCTTGCTCGCGGAGTGACTCCAGCACCCGATCACCTCTTGTCTCCAAGCCAAACGCAACACATACCTCGCTTTCTATCTCAGCGAGAAGTTTCGGGTACGCGCTCTCCAGTTCAACGATAGCGTTCGACATTAGATTGACATACTCTTGCGCACCTTTCGAAGACTTAAGGTCAACGCCAAATACAGCAGGCAGCTCCTCAAAGATTAGTGCATAAGGGTCAGAAGCGCGCATCACAGCCAGTCTCATGTCGACTATCCGAGCGTCGCTGAACCTTTTGGTACTCTTAGCGTACGGCTTTAGCCCAGACATGAACCGTACGAGCGGTTCGACGACTGCGAGAAGTCGCTCTGAGCCGCCTCTGGAATCGCGCGCGTCCTTTGTGAGCACCGGAATTCTTGCGATCTGATCCAACAGGGCCGCTTTTTGGGAGTCGACCTCAAATAACCGAACGCTAAACTCTGCCGGTTGTCGCGTTAGCCTTTCCATCACTTCAATGCGCAGACCGGGAACATAAACATCTCCTTCGTAAAGGGCCACCTCGTGACGCCGCGTTATCATGAATGCCAAGAGCAACACGGGGACTACTCCCGGCCGTATGCCATATGGAGGCTCCGCCAAACGCTCATACAACGCAGTAACCGGCTTAGGTCTTTCCACTGTCTCGCGCATAAACTCCTCGATCGCTTGCCACACCGGTCGCCACTCTTCATTTGGCGTGTCAAAGTAACCAACGTTTCCAACGGTTTTGTGAATTCCCGACTTCACAAGAATAGCGTGGTACATCGTGGCTTCGGCAGCGCCGCCGACAAAGCCTAATTGCGGCTCATATGCCCTTTCCAGCATCGCTTCCATCAGGTTTCTTCTCGCCGCAACGGCAGCCGACGACAAATACCGCCGGTTGATCAGTTCGTTCGGAATTACGGGAGAGGCGTGATATTCTTGATCGCAAAGGGCAGAGAGCCATTGCGAGAATTCCTTTGCCGATTCAAACGTCAGGACTTGACCACCGCGGACCCACTTCGATGCTCCCGGTTCATGTCGGTACCCCCTAATACCGAGTAGCCGACCCGCTAACTGCCCGACGCGCTGCCGAAAGTGCTCGATCCTTGCTTTAAGTTCATGGCGAGCAGCTCGATCTCCCTGAACCCGAGGATCATTGCTTCGGAGCCATCTCCACGTCTCTAATTGCCTTACTACTTCGTCAAGGCCAACGACGGGTCCAGGAAATCCAAAAATCAGCAGCCTTCGCTTTCCAATCGAGTCCTTGGTTAGCTCACACGCCAAATCGATGAGCTGCGATCTTTCAGGCTCGTTGGTTGATAGCACATAGACAATCATACCATCCGAATCATAGGAGACATCACCGTTAACTACAGACTTAATGGCGTCAGCAGTGCCATCGATGAGCCGGACCTCGAACGTTCGTAACGTGCCGGTCTCGATGTAGTGCTTCCGCGCAACGACCGGACGGAGGTCAATAAGATCCATGAGTCTCTGGGCCAGTCCACGTTCCGGCACGTGATGCTTGGCCCGCTCGTATGCCTCATCTAGGTCAACATCGGAACCTTCCCAAAGACGAAACGATCTGGAAAATCGCCGGTAGACAGCGATCTTGTTTCGGATTAGGTAGTCTAAGGCGCTGTCGACGGCCTCACGATTTCCAATTGCGACCTGTAGAACCTCCGGTGACGCGTCCAGACCAACAATGGAACCGTACATGCTCAGGAGACCGATGGTCTTTACGACTTCCACCGTGAGCTCAGGTGCGGTTGCATCCACACGATTCAAAGCATCTTCGATCTCCAACCATCCTCTTGAGAGGTCTCCGAAAGCAACCGCTGAGCCAAGCGCATGAGCAATGTAGTCGTACAAGTCGGCGACGCGATACACCGGTGGAACCGCGCAATTCCAATCTTGGCGCTCTAGAAACCAGGAAAAACCCTTATACTCGTAACTAGAAAGGAATGAGAACAACGTGCGTTCGTTCTGGGCCATCTTGCTCCGGAAAATTGGCCACGTCAGAAGAGAGACAATGGGATGAAGCGGACTACAACCTCGAAGCAATTGACGGTACGCAACGTTGGTCGTAAAACGTTTCAAATCTCCTAGAGCCAGTACTTCATCCACGAGATTGTCATAAACAATGCGAAGCTCTGGGGAGAACTGGGCATCGATTGCTCGACTGAGTAGCGTTAAGTGCTGATTCAGCGATGTAGTGAAGACAGCATCACGAAATCGCCCCTGGATTTTCTGCCATTCTGCTCGCAACACTCGGCTGCCGGCGGGAAGGTAGTCCGCAAATGCCGAGTGAAGCAGTGTGATCAATAGAAACTGCCCAGGGAGCCTGTCCGCCTCTTCCGCTAAATACTGTAGCGCAATAAGGTCCTCAGAATTAGGCTCCGACACAGCATATTCTAGAAACTTACCCAGCTCATCGATGATTAGCAACAGACCATTATAGCCGCTGTTCATTACCACAGAAATCGAACGCTCGAATAGCTGGCATACCCGGTCGGCAGTCGTCGAATCGGCAGCAAGCCTCAGTTCCTCAGCAAACGAGCGGTTCCACCCTTCGACCGCCTCGGCTAATGCGGACACCAACGCGAAGATGAGACTGCCCCGGTATCCGGTGATAATGACTGGGAATAGCCGCCCATTCCAATTGACCTGTTCCCGAATCCTGTTAGACCGCAAGTGGACTGGAGAATCCGTACACAGTACATCCGTTAGAAACAATCCAAACGAAGACTTGCCCGAGCCATACGGCCCGGTAATTGCCCAAGCACGCGCACCACGCGGTTCTCTAAACGACCTTGTGATCTCCGTGGCCAGCTCTTCGATCTCCGGAGTTACAATATAGCTGCTGATGGTCTCGGATGACGCTACGTCATGGCGAAGATTGATGGAACGACGAAAGTGCGCCTTTACCGTAACGCGGGTCGAGGTCTCGAACCCACCCATTAGTCTTCACCCTTGGACTCGTAATATTTGCGAAGAATGGACTCGGCCGAAACCCACGTCTTGGAACGCACGAGCATGCGACGACCTGCCGTTTCATCGAAACGCATGCCAGTCCACTCGGGAAGGCGCTCGAGCCTCTCCACCAATGCATTTTCGGTCAATTTGAACGCCGCCCCAGGGGAACCCGGACTGTATAGAAGGTCTTCAAACCCTAACGTTGGCAGTTGTGGTCGAGTACGTTCCCAGTAGTCTGCTATTGCAAACGCCAAGATTGAATCAGGCAACGACGGGTGAGAGCCGATAACGAATGATAACACTCCATCATCATCTTGTTCGAGCAGTCCAAGTTCCACCAACGGGCAGTCGTAGGATTCTTCAAGGACCACCATCGACCGACTGGAAACACCAGGAACATAAGTTCGCACGAACACATCCACGTCGCGGCGCATTGATGATTCCGTGACTCGCGTCATCGGCGATTCCGCGGCTACCGTTTGCAACAGATACTCAACCAGCTGCTGCCGAGTGAAGGATGTATGAGCGAATCGAGTAAACGCTAGATACCAAGTAGACGCGAACTCCGCATCCCGAGTCAGTAACCAATGCAGCACCCACAGCGTTCCAACGTCCTCCAAGTATGGATCCAGACCGTCCCGCGAGAATAGCGCTCTTCCCAGATTGGTAACCTCGACCACCCCCGTCTTAGGTGACCTTAAGAGGCGAGTGGCCAAGCACCAATACCGAATGGAGCGAACCATGTTTTTTCCGACCCCGAGGATTACTGTCGCGTCCTCGCGGCTAAAGGTCGATGGATCTTCCAGCGCCTTCTGCACCCCCTTGGGTAACCAGCCATAACGAAACGGAAAACTCTCATGACCGCTAAACGTATATCGCACCCCAGGCTCAGCAAGACCAGAGGGCACCCCTTTCACCTCCGGAGGCTCGTCGCCTAGCCATTCAAGTACGCGACTGAAGAGTCTCTTTAGCGACTTCCTGACCCATAATTCTTCTCCCTGTTGCTGCCTTCTTGAGATCGAAAGTTTTCTCCAATGTCTTCATGTTACCACAATCTCTTCCACCCGGGTCATACTAAGAAGCCAGTAACGCCCCGCCACTGTCAGACATCAAAAAGAGGCCCTTGTTACATCATGTCGAATTTAGTAAGAAGCTCCAACTTGCAAACATCCCGCAGTGAGTTCGCCGGTCGGGGGGCAAGTCTCATGCGGAACTCCTTTGTGGACTACCTAAACACGTTACACAACGCAAATGGTTCAAACCTGAACGCTCTCGCCGAGTCTCAAGCAGTAAATCCGTTCTACGAGACCATCAAGGTGCACCGACGTATCGGAGACCGTATCGCAGAGCTGGTAAGAGGGGAACCTCAATGCATTATCCTGACCGGACATGCGGGAGACGGCAAGACAGGGCTTCTTCAGCAGATTCTAATCGAGCTCGGCGCTACGGAACCGTCAGTGCCGATACCACCGTACGCGACAGTGACGATTCCTAACGGTGGACGCGCGTTGTTTTTCGTTAAGGACATGAGCGAGCTCGCAGCGACAGCGCAAGAGCGTCTGCTGTTGGAAGCGCTCCGGGCTCCTGAAAGGGGCAGCAGTTCGATTCTCGTCTCGAACACCGGGCCACTGCTGCACACGTTTCGGCGTCTTCAGGACACAGCACGTTTGCCAGGTTCATTTCGAGATTTCCAGTCACAACTCCTCAGCAGCATGGACGCGTCAGAACCTACGAGTGTGTCCCTCAAAGAATACACGTTCACACTCGTCAATATGGCTCGAGTAGATAATGTCGGCATGGCGGGGTTACTGCTGAAAAAGATGATTAACGATGATGCATGGGCTCCATGCCAGTCTTGTTCTGCCCGCAACAAGTGCCCGGTGTTCAATAACGTAAGAACGATACGAGCGAGCTTTCAACGCACGAGGGACTTTGTGGAGACGTGCCTCCTCTGGTTGCAAGAACATGACTCCCGCTTGACACTGAGACAGATTATTGCTCATTTAGCGTACGCGGTAACAAGCAATTTGTCGTGTGAGCGGGTACACAACTTGCCGGACAGCAAATGGACGCTGTTCAAATATCATTTTGCCAACGCTTTTTGGGGATTTCACGGAACCACCGAAGACATCTCAAGTGTTCAAGTTCGCGGAATACAAACCCTTCGTAGCTTGGGTTTGGACGAAACCTCTATTCCCGACGACTACGCGCTCTTTGTTCGGAAGGACATCACGTTGTTCGATTCGGAAACAGCCGACCTCGTCGATGGTATCCTTCGCGGCACCATATTTCCCTCTCCTAATGAGGCGCGAGTCGCTGATCCAGGAATTCGACGAAGTGTAAGGCGGTTCTACTTTCTGTTCGCGTCGTTACAATCGCCAGCAGAGTACGAGAACCTACTTGCAAGTCTTTTTTCTCCCGTTCTGCCTACCTACCTAAGAATTAGGTACGGTAACGTTCAGAAGGCAGACTTACGTTTCGTGGAACAATGGGTCGCCCGCGGTTTATACAGGAGCATAGCAGGGATCCCCAGACCCGAGAGTATGGATCGAATCCATCTCACATTGCGCCCTGACCGACCAGGTATCAGCGGTGTGCAGCTCTTGCTTGGAGAAGTGAGTGACAAGGAACTAGTCATCTACGCCAAACGGGTGGAATCCTACGGAGATTATCTGGATGACCGGTATTCACACTTACTAGTCTTACAACTTCGGAACTCCCACGACGAACACATTATATCGCTTCCACTCTTGGACCACTTGTACCGTTTGGGCGAAGGCGCGATATCTACACGTTTGAACCCGTACCTGTCCCATGGCATCGACCGTATCAAGGCATCTCTAATGAACTGTGCTCGTGCGTCAAGTGACGACGTGAGGTTGCTTATTTTGGCGCCCGATGGCCCCAGGACGATCGATATCACGATCGAGGACGACCGCTTGGTAGTCTCTTAGGAGGCCAGTAGCAATGCCCCGCGACGACGAGAAAAACCTAGCCATTAGGACATACGGTCACCGCATCTTCGAAGGTCAGACTCTTCCCGAATACCTCCTCGAATTTGCTCTTGTCTTTCTAGCGGACAAGCCGGAAAAAGATCCGAGTCTTGGAAGTTCAGGCAGATTCCCGACACGCCGCGTCGCCAAGGGGGAACTTGAGTATTCTACTGACGCTCGCATCGGATTAAAGCGGTTCATCTTCTTCGAGCGAAGCAAACAACAGAACCGACTTAAAATTGACCAGTACGCGTACCAAGAAATGCGCAAGCTTCTTGAGGGCAAGATCGAATGTGACGACGACCTGACCGCGACACAGGCGGTCGACATCATCCAGGAGCTGTTTTATGGCTATAACGCCGTTCTCCTGAATAGGTCCTGGTTTGCTCAATCACTCTTACCCGTCAGCCGCATGCTGATTTTTCCGGAAGCCATGCGCCGCAGCGCGAGAAATCGATCATTCCGGCGCTACGGTGTTGACAACATCGATGTCAGGGACCTGCCGGAAGTTGATACAGAATTTGACTTCAACAGTTACCTGTTTCTCGCCCGAGGTGGCGAGGTCTATTACCTTCATGTACTAACGGGTCTCCTACAAACCCAGGATGCGGAACTTCGTTACTCGATTGAAGAAGGGCTATCTCAGCTCTTTGACTCAAGGCCCGAATTATCCCGTCTGGCGTACTGGATTCAGCATACGTGGGATGAGTACATGGGCTATGATGGCCACAACGAAAGAAAAATAACCAAGACGTGCCAGTGGATTCCCACCGAGTATGAAATTCGAGCGTCATATACGTGTCGCGAACTTGCTTCGTTTCTACAAGCACGGATGGATGCTTTGCAGAAAATCGAGCTATTAAGCCTCGGTGTGGTAATTCAAATTCTTCGAATGATGCATGACCGAGCCGGAGCGCTCGTGAAACGGACAATAACGCGTCCTGCCTGGATCGTCCATGTTCCCGGATGTGCAAGCAACGACGTGAAGAGCCTTGCCACTCGCTCCTACCAGCAGTGCGAGGATGATCTCTTTGGCGCACTTTACACGCAGAAACACCCGAATGAGTCACCGGACGAATTGCGAGAGATGGTTGCCAAAGCAGCGCATAACGCGCATCTCCTCTTTCGCAAGCTGGGCAAGGCAGCTGGACTCGTGGTTCCTCCTAAGGGTTCAAATATGAGGTTTTCTGTTTCTGAGGACCTGCTGAAATTCTTTGTATTGGCTCTCATCGAACCAGGAGAGAAAATGTTACTTTCGGACTTTTTGAGCAAGCTTTATGAGCACTTCGGAATTATCATAGGCTCCTCCGAGTTTTCCGCCTATCAAGAAGAAAACCAAATCAATTCGTCCGCGATCGGCGACAGCTCGCTCCTTCGTGCTAACGAGGAAGCATTTAAGGACATGCTTAAGGCGTGCGGGTTCCTCCGCGACCTGTCAGACGCAACAGCCATCGTGGAGAACCCATTTGGAGGCGGACAACAATGAGGTCGTATATCGAGCTTACGAAATCAGTGATCCTTGAGAAGATCCAATTGTCGGGTAGCGACAAGCCACTACTGTTCCGCGTCGAAGATGCCCCTCATCCCCAAGTGTATTGGGAGATTGCCTCCTATTTCGACGAGTGGGCCAGTGGCAACAACACACGTTTCGTGGGGAAACTCGCCCACGCCAAGTACCTGCAATTCCTGGAGAGTGCAGATGCGAGTAGTCGTAGGACCCTAGAGCAGATGCGCAAGGCCGGTTACATAGACGAAGAGAATCACATGACGTATTGGCGGAACCAAGCGATTGAAAGCGACCAGTTGACCATTCTAATGGGTACCGAGACGGTCGAAGATAAAGGGGGGCTAGGTGACTTCTTCGCAGTAACCTCAGATGTGCTGGATCAAGTCCTGGACGGGCAATATTCCAAGTGGTTCAGTCGAGTCGTTGGAGACCTGACCGATATCGAAAGAAGGGCGATTGACCACGTTATCCAGCATATCTTCCGAGTCACGACACGGAATCTCTTTCATCTGAGTTCGATCGTGGACGAGCTTCAAGAACAAGGGGTCTACGACACTGCGGATCTCCTCGCCCGGCTCTTCGATCGTCTGGATAACGACTGGGGGCTTCCTCGAGTTAGCACCAAGGTCCCTTCAGCCCGCGATCTCTCGCACCCCGCTACAGTTCGTTCTTTATTTGACCAGTTGGCTCAGTTCCGCAACCGACAATCGTTTCGAGAGCTCGGTCCAAAACGGATGGAGCGTCTCATCGACTCAATAAGAGAAAAAGAAATCGATGCAGACTTGGCCTCTCAGGCACCGGGTTATCATTCGCTCGAACAGCTGAAGGAAGATCTGGTCCGTTATGTCACGGGCGAGGATCTGCCGAGAGTTCAACCGCTAATCCTCGGATGCGACTACACACTCGTCCGATCAATTCTCGAAGTAAAGTCGCGTAAATATACGACAAGAATTACAACCCCAAAGGTGTACGGCTCTCCGCTGAAGGCTTTTCTGAGCATAATTATCGACAAGCTGGCTGAGGAGAAGTGTGTCAACTCACTTGAATTTTCGATCACCAGTGCGCGACTAGCAGCTTGTTCTACCGATGGAGAGATGCAAGAACAATGGCAGAGATTGCGATTAGTTACCGGCGGTATCCTCGAATTCCTTAATGCGGAGTTTAACGAAACCTGCGACGTTGAGCTTCGGTGGGCGAATGGTCAAGATCCGTTCGAAGACGCAGCAATCGGCACTGACTTGGACATTGGCCGAGCCGCCGCGACCAAGAAGTTGTCGACCATCGAATTTTCCATAGTGGCTGGTACTGGCGGAAAGCCAAACTACTACGTGTGGGAATTTGATCCTCGAGCACCTTGGCTTTACACATTTTTCCACGTCTACACCGAACTTAATGACGCGTATCAGAATCGGTACGGAAATAAGTACCTGCCGCTTTTGCATGTTGAACGTTTCCCCGACCTTCTGACAAGCAATAACGAAGAAGAGTTTTTCTCATCACTCGAAACGGCAATAGTAGTGAAAGCGCCAAACGTGATCCAGCTTCTCCAACAGCGGTTAGCCCCCCAAGAACATGCGGAGCTGCTCCAACGGATCGAAAATTTGGGCGAGCACTTCACCCAGTTTCTTACAGACCTTAACAGATATGGCTTTTACGCATCCCAGACCGGAAATCGGATTCAAGCACTGATCGAGTGTTATTGCCGTCTCATCGACTGGCTTGGTGGGGTGCCCCTGACTTCAGTGGCCCGTGACGCTTTGGTAGCGTTGGCGAATGCCTTTCTCATCGTTGACGCGAATCACGATCCGCTGAGCAAAGGACTCACGGGTGCTGTCGTACTGCCCTGTCACCCTGCGATGCTGGAAAAGCTAATCGCGCAGGCACAGTTCATCCGAGACGGCGCGACTGAAATCATCCAAGACATGCGGTCTGCCAACGACGACGCAGAGGCGGTTAAGAAGGCGGAACAACGGCTGAAGACGTTTGAGCAATTGTCAACAATTTCACTTGCCGTAGACACCTTATGGTCCACTCAAGGCACTGGGTATCTTCCCGCCACACATACATTTGGCTTTTTTGCAATCTACCGCGAGCCCGAAGTATCGACTGCTAGAATTTCGCTTAATAGTGTGCTTACTGACGACGTCGCTGCCGATGAGGATATCCCGGCCAGGGAGGTCCTTCGCGAATCTCCGATTTCTGAGGTGATATACAACAAGCTAAACAGCTACTTGAAGACGTTTCCTTCCCAAGTTGACGGCCTTCATATCGTGTTCGTCAATCCACCAGACTTGCAACCTGTTGTCGCAGGGATTCATCGGCTAATAGATTCCCTAAGAAATCGTTCGAACGGCTCAAAGGTAAAGGTGCGCCTCACCGTCCTTGCGCCTCATCAATCCCTTGGAAGCCGAAGTTACCTCCATTTCTGGCTCGACAATTTCTTCGAGGACACGGACGACGTAGATATCACCACCTACTTCAAGACCATTTCGTTTAGGGGAGACAATCTCGCCAGAAGGATCCGGCGAGCACTGGGCCCGTCAGCATACGCCGATGTGACGTTTGTTCAAAACGTAATGGGAGTTACGCAGATCCAGTTTGATCCATCTGCCAGTGACGGATCCGAAGCACCTTTAACACGGTTCCCCATGGTCTTTCATCCGCTGCCCGTGTTTCGAACCTCGTCTGTTCGCCGGACAAGCATTACGCAGCGGCAGTTTGCTGCGTCGTCTGCACATGCGCGGCTTGTGTTTTATCTCAGTGCGAAGACAAACAATTACATCGACTGCGGGGTCATTAACGAACTCCAGCTCCAACCGAACTACTCAGAACTGCTTGAGGTACTCCACGAGTACTCTCGGTGGGTCGTCTGCATCGACGCCGGTATCGATCGAGAGATTATCAGCACCAAGGAGCAACGTATTATCAGTTTTGCTACAGGTGTCGGCCCGTTTGGAGAACTCAACGTTACCGTCTCCTCCCGCCGAGACTCATACACCGACTTGAGGACAAAACTCGAAGGTAGGCTTCGCTCCCTCTTCAGTCGCTGGAACGCTGATACCTTGAAAGCGGCGGCCAATCGATGCCTGGAGATCGCTGAAAGGTTGGACGGCGCTCATCTGCTTGGGGCCCTTAATCCCGATGATCGTCAACTGCACAGTTTTCTGGCGTATATCCTGACCGCTCGGTATCTCGATATTGGCGCTTTTGACGACCCAAATACACTGGTACGAACGCTGGTACCACTTGATTCGTATGAGCATTGGTTTCGGCCTGATATAGACCCTAAGATTCACGAGTCCGCGCGTCGCCCGGATTTCCTTCTTTTGGAAGTTAACCGAGGGAACAACGGGGATGAACTCACCATCTCAGCCACCGTCATCGAATGCAAGATGGGTAGAAATCTACAGCAACTGATTGAGGAGGGACGCGAGCAGCTTAGCCGCGGCGTTCGCGTCTTGCAGGCTATTTGGAATCCTAAACGCGAATCGATTGACAAGAGATACTGGCACTCGCAACTGTATCGGGCCCTCGTGTTTTCCACTGTGAACATGGCTGAGAACGATCAAATGTACTGGGAGTTCAACAAGAAGATTCAGGCTGTTCTCGACGGGAAGTTCTCAATATCATGGCGGGCCCTGCTCCTTACCTATTGGCTTGACTCACCGTCTGACTCCGTAGCAACGTTTGAGCTTCCTCTCGAGAATTGCGGTGATGCCTACGCTGAGCACCACGAATTTGGGCAGGTAGCGATTCAAAAGATGCTTATTGACGCGGAATCGGAGATTGAGTACACTCCGATCCCCGATTCTGAACTAATGGGGTATGGCGAAGAAGTACGAGAAAGTGGCCATGATGCCACGATAGGCGCGTCTTTTCCTGCAAGCACGGCTCCTACACTTTTCGAGTACCCCACGACAGCTAGCCGAGATCACACCGATACCACCACGTCAAGTTTACATATGAGAGAAGCCTCCGGTTCAGGCGCTCCCATGGTATCATTTGATGAGGCTGAGACGACCAATCGTCTGCATCGCATCCGGTTACTTATCGGTGAAGACGTACGAACTGGAGAGAAGGTTTACTGGGAGTACGGCCATCCGCAACTTCAAAACCGCCACATCCTTATCACGGGCAGCTCAGGTTCCGGGAAGACATATTTCATCCAGGCCTTGATCCTAGAGCTATCATTCCATGGCGTGTCGAGTCTTATCTTCGACTATACCGATGGCTTCACACCCCAGAAGTTGGAGCCGGAGTTTGTCGAACGCCTGAGAGACAAGATTGCTCAATGGCCAATTTATCACGAACCATTCCCACTGAATCCGTTCAAACGTTACCCAATTGAGATTGCAGGGGAATTGACACTCCAAAAGCCGGTCGACGTTGCTGAGCGCATCAAGAATTCATTTACTCGAGTATTCGACTTGGGCCCGCAACAGGCAAATGCGCTCTACAACGCCGTTAAGAACGGGATGGCCAAGCATGGCGAGGCGATGACACTAGCAAACTTGGAAGAAGAACTTTCAATTCTTGGCGAAAAACTCCCGAACGCGCGCACGGCTCTTCAGAGGCTGCAACCTCTGATCGATCGCAATCCGTTTGACCATACGAGCTCCCGAGACTGGAGTATTCTGGACCGCATTCCCGGTTCCATTGTTGTCGTCCAATTAAGCGGTTTCACGCGGGACGTACAGGTCGCGATCACTCAACTGATCTTGTGGGACGCGTGGTATTACAAGCTATTACACGGAGACAAGAGTAAGCCGTTCCCGGTTATTCTGGACGAAGCGCAAAACCTCGATCATTCGGAAACATCACCTACTGCGATGATCTTAACAGAAGGCCGCAAGTTTGGATGGTCCGGGTGGTTTGCCACTCAATTCCTGAAAGGCCAAATTCAAACGGACGAACTTGGACGGCTTCAACAGGCAAGTCAAAAGATCTTTTTCAAGCCACCGGAAGCGGAACTGAAGGACGTTGCCCTCATGATCGACCCGGATCGCACCAGGGCGCAGGAGTGGCAAATCAAGCTTGCGCGGCTGCAGAAGGGGCAATGTGTGGTTTCGGGATGGATTGACCGTAACGGAAGACTGGACAAGGATCAACCGCGAATTGTTCGAGTCACTCCATTGTCGGAAAGAGGAGGCGCCCCGGCGTGAACCACGGCGACCTGAATTTTCATCGCACTTTTCCTCCGGAGCGGGAACCCATCGGCAGACTCTTGCTCCTAGCCGACGACATGTCTTTTATGACGAAGGAGGAGATATTCTCTGCGACTGGCATCCCAACGGGCAAGAGTTCCGGGAAGGTCATACCTCATATTCGGTACGCCGAATTCATGGGACTTCTGCAAGTCGAAAGGCAACGCGGGAAACTGCGCCTCAGAAGAACCCGCGTTGGAGAATTTGTCGCTGCTAAAGACCCGTACTTGACGGAGACAGTTAGCCAGCTGCTCTGTCATTACCACCTCACATCCAGCTCCGGGGCTCCGCTTTGGCGCTTTGTCGTCAGGGAGTATGTCAGAATTCATGGCCCTAACGTCCATCGCGCGGACGTTCAGCGATCCTCACAGACCCGCTTCGGTATAAATGTCAATCTGAGTCCCTTCGTATCGTGTTATACACGTCCCACATCATTTGGATCTCTTGGACTGCTGCGAGTATCAAGCGACAAGCAAACTTGGTCTTTCTGTGCGCATCCGTACCACGGATCCCTCCGCTATCTATATGCTTATACGCTACTAAGCGAATGGGATCAGTTGGACAGCAATAATCCCGAAATCACGATCCACGACGTGACCCAGCGTCTTCAGTGGGGGGCAGCATTCTGCTGGGATTCGTCAGAGGTGCTAGAGGTGCTCAGCGGACTTCAGGATTTGGGTGCCATTAAACTTAACCGGCAACTCGAACCAGTAACGGTTATACGTACGGCGGATACTGACATGGTACTGGAGCGCCTTTATACGTTGCTAGACTAAGGAGGGGTCTTGATGCCTCGCATCGGAGAAATCCTCCATTTCCGGGAAGACCTCTTTTTCGAGGGTGCTGTCCAGCTTGATTGGTTCTATGATGTGGAGAAAGGCCCACCCGCGGCTAATGCATTTGTCTTCCACGGGCCGACGTATTTCGGGGTCGGTTCCGAGGAGGTTGGCGCAAAGCCCAATCAGCTTGTGGACACTTGTTCCTTTACTAAACTCCTCAACGACCGTCTGTACGGTGACGTGGACGATTTCAACCCGTTCGTCATGGCAATTGCTGGTTACGGGGCCGGTAAGTCCCACCTCGCCCTAGCTCTCGCCACGTTGTTTAGCGGTCACGACCCAGCAACGTCTCGGCAGATCGTGGCCAATATCACACGGGCCGACGCGAACATCGGAAAAGCGATCGAGAATAGCATCTCCAAACCGAACCTCGTGATCGCGCTCAACGGAATGCGCGACTTTAACTTGAATTACGAGGTGCTCAACGCAGCTCGCAAGTCGCTGGCGCTACATAACCAGGACGACTCGGCGCTCAGGGCGTTGACAAAGGCACATGAAATTGCAGCCCACTTCCTGGAAAGGAACTTTCAACGTCTACATAGCGAGTTTATGGCTGAAGCGGCGGAGCGATTCCCGAATATCTCACCTTCTGACCTCTTTAGGGTGTTGAAGGAGTCACTCCTCACGAACGGCGATGCATTTGAGGTTATTAATCAGGTCTATTTTCAAGAAAACGGCAGTTACATCCGCTGGGAAGACGGAATTTCGGCCGCGGACATATTAACTCGCCTCAGCGAGGATCTGTGCGGGGAGCACGGCTACTTCAATCAAGTGTTGGTCGTGTTCGATGAGTTCGGGCGATTCATCGAATTTGCCTCCGACTTCCCCGCATCTGCAGGGGAATCAGCGCTGCAGCAGATCTTCGAAGCCGTCCAAAATAGCCAGGGCAATATTGTGATGGTGGGCTTCATCCAGTCCGATCTTCGCTCATATTTGGCCCGAGTCGCTCGATCCTCAAACATCATTCGATACGTCAGTCGATACGAGGCAGCAGAAAAAGTCTATTTGTCCTCAAACCTAGAGACAATTTTCGCACACCTAATTGAACGAAAGGACAACGACGCGTTTGAGCATTTCATTCGCAGTCATCATGAGCGTCATCGAAATCGTTGGGATGCGTTCCACTCTCGCTTCCGAACATGGCTTCCCACCGCATCACAAAAGAGTGTTTGGGGGGAACCTGAGCGCTTTAACAAGACAATCGTAGAAGGAACATATCCCCTCCACCCACTCACAACATGGATGCTTACGATGTTATCAGAATGGCTTCAGCAGCGATCGGCCCTCACTTTCGTTCACGAGTCGTTTAGTAACTTCAGGGATGTTTACGTCGAACCGTTTGGCGATCTTCCATATATTCGTCCCATTCGCATCGTACAATCTGACTTCTTCCGCGAACTTCTACTCGCCGAAGAACAGGGGCGCCAACAATCAGACCTTTGCCGCCAATATACAAGTATTCTTCGCAAGCACAGTCACCGTATGTCGGACAATGACAGAGCTGTGTTGGCGGCGAATGTGATTGCTCGCATCGGCAGATTTCGCACCCAATCTCGGGAGGACGCCGAACTCCTCTTCGCGGATTGCACCGGGTTATCGCGCGAAGAGATCTCTACCAGTTTAGCCTTTTTGGAGGACGAGCTCGGCGTACTCAGTTTTGACCCGCACTCCGGTTCATTCGACTTCATTGAGGACGCGATCGGGGCTGCTGACTTTAAGCGGCTCATGGACCGGAAGCGCCGGGCTACAACGGTGAATCTCTCCCTAATTTTCGACGGAGAGATTCGACAGACACTCGGAATTGACGAGCCCCAACAATCAACGTACGGTGACCTTCATTACATCCAAACCCAAGAATGGGACTACGTCCAGGAAGTCGTTTGGTGTAACGACTTAAGCGAAGAACGGCTCAAGATGTATGTGAGGGATTGGAAGCTCGCAACCACTCCCGACAAACCCAAGGGACGCGTTGTATGGGTATATGTTCCTCCTAATTCTCCGTCCAACGTGTACAACGACATCGTTGCCCGAGTTTCAAAGAACGGCCTATTCGAAACACCAACGGTCTTCATGCTGTTGGACGATAGGTCAGGCCAACTATATAACTCGTTGATTGATTGGCAGGCAATTCGATCCCTTTCCGACGATGAGCGAAGCCGGTTTGAACGTTTTGTCCCAACACATCTAGAAAAAACAGCGACCGGAATTCGAGAGGCTTTCGAGCGCCTACAACGAGAACGCCTGCAAGTCACCCTGAATGGGATCACTAGCGTTGCCCCCACCAAGTCTCTCCGTCATATCGTAAGTGATGCGTTTTCCAGAATTTACTCACATCCCATTCCCTTCATGTTTGACGGATTCCGCGCAAAGAACTTGACAACCGCCAAGAAGAACCTGACCTACCTTGCCCGCAATCTGTGTTCAGATCTAATTAGTTACCAATGGTTCCATGCCCAGAATTCTCAAATTCGCAACCGTATCGCCGCAGCCCTCGTCACGGGTCGGCCAGGCTCATGGGGAATACTCGACTCACATTGCAATTTGGTCCCTCCCTCCAACCCGGCCATTCTCGCTATCTTCGAGCAGCTTGACACTCTCCTTGACGACGATTGTAACGACGGCGTCGATTTGGGAGACGTGCTTGATCGGCTAACCGCGCCACCATACGGTGCAAATGATTACTCGGCCGCATTGCTTCTCGCGACGTATTTCGTCTCTCGAAAATCAACAGTCCGACTCGCGTTGGAAAAGGAGCGTTGTCGGCTGAGTACCTGGGCTGAAAAGGCATTCCCAGATCGCGGCCTCGACCTACGAGTCCTAAGAGCGACCACGATCTACCGGATCAACATCGAGGGTGCGCGCAATGAGTTACTCACCATATGCAATGCTATTGAGGCGAACACGGCGTTGAAGAAGTGGGGAGAGTTGCTACAGCGACTTGACTCTTTCATTCAGCAAGAAGAGGTCCCAGAAGAGCTCGAAGGCAAAGTCAAAGCCTGTCGATTGATTGCGTCCAGAGGCCAAGAGATTTGGGAGCAATATGAGACGTTTGTCCGTGAACAGATAGTTCATCTGAATCGCGCCAAAGAAAATGGGGACGTTGCGAGGGCCCTCGAGGTGATGCAGCGGTGCGAAAAGCATCTGATGGATGCTCAGTCCCTCGATCGCTACAACTATGGTCCAAGCGAACGCAAGGTCATACAGCAGATGATCGACGTAGCAGATGATGTCATCCATAATAATTTCGAGCGGTGGACGAACGGTCTTCAGTGCACTAACTACGCTCAGTTCTCGGGGTTTTCCGCGTTCATCGAGAATCAGGCAAAGACACTCCGACAATTGAGTTATGAGGATTATGCCCGACGTCTGCAGACGCATCTTAAACGTATTGAAGAGAACATGCATGAGATTAAGCTTCTTCAAACCATAAGAGAAACGACAGATCGGTTCATTCAAATCTGCAAACCAACGCAATATACCTCTTACGACCAACTTGTCGCCTGGCAGCAGGAGGGTGAACGTCTCATCCCCTACATCCGGAAATCGCTTTCAGGCGTGCTCGCTGGACGCCTAATTGATGATGTCAATACGCTGCTCGGGGAAGTACGCCGATACCTTGAAGCTTATCACGAGCAGATCAGTGAGGTCCTCGACGCTGCGGTCGTGCTTTTAAATCGAAGCGACTGCCAAACGCTTTTGAATAAAGCACGGTCACTCCTTGACCGGTCACTCAGGCCTCAAGACGCGGATGACATTCGAGAGATTGCCGATAAGCTGACAGATCTCTTGCATGATTTGGAGACCTTAGACCGAGTGAAGGAAGACCCAAGTCTTGTGGAAAGACGACTTGTGGAACTTCGCGACAAGTGGGAAAAAGTGGAGTGCATCTCCGCGTTACCGGTGTTAGATTCAGCTTACAACGTATTACAGGAGGGATGGAAAGTACTGGAGGCCAAATGGATCGACCAGTATTTGTCGGTATCACTGCTTGAGATTTCTACTTGGAATGCTGAACAGTGTACTCAGCTGCTGAAGGCATTCCAGTCTCCTCCTCCATACCTCACACCGGAATCGCGAGAACGTCTGCAGAAGCTCTCGAGCGCCATCGAAAGGAGACTCGAGGATATCCCAGTCGAAAGGGCAGTCGCCGCGTACAATAGCTTAAACGAGAAGCAAAAGCGACAGTTTCTTGCGATTATCACCGGTGGACGCTAAAGTAGTGTCCGGTAAGCTGGTGTAAAAACGTGTAGTGACCCCCGCAAAGTCAACAGTTTAGGCGACATTTTTACGGAGTGATCGGAGCTTCCGGTACTGCTTAGGCGATCGGTAGCCCAATCGAGAGTG
>NICF_comb_assmDRAFT_10001235_pt1 | contig 20518 bp, 15 predicted proteins | sample NewIslPassag4_SG_FD_11279 | JGI IMG/M metagenome (IMG submission 11279) | reverse complement strand
GGGCGAGCCTTGCCGCATGCCGTCTGCTTTTGGCAGGGGCATCGGCCGCGTGGCTCGGGCTCGCACTGGGAACGTCTCGCCTGCTGCGCGCGCTGCAGCGCGCCGGGCGGTTTACCAAGCGCCTGGGCGTCGACCTCACCGTCGTTCTCCTTGCCCTGGGCGTTGCCATCCGATTCCTTCCCCTGTTGCAAGAAGAGGCGCGCCTGAGAAGGAGCGCCTGGGAGGCCCGAGGGGCTGGCCTCCTCGCACGGGGGGTATGCGGCAGAGCCCGGTCCGCCGGATATCTCACAGTGCCGCTCCTCGCGGCGGCCTTGCGCCGGGCGGAGGCCCTGGCGGAAGCGATCGAGGCGCGCCTCGGTGGGGAGGCCTTGTCGCAGTGGGCAAGCATGTCGAGTGTCGGAGCGGTTGGGGCGCCGGGAAATGGGCCGCGTCGGGGCGGCCTGGTGGAAACGGTGCGGCCTTGGGCAGGAGGCATCGCCGGCTGGCTTCCCGTGGCGGTAAGGATCTGGCAGTGGGTGGGGTAACATGCAACCAATGCGCAACCTCAAGCTCACCGTAGCGTACGACGGCACCAACTACCACGGCTTTCAAGATCAGGGAAGAGAAGATCGGCCGACGATTCAAAGGGAGCTGGAGAGGGCGTGGGAGCGGCTGGTCGGCGAGCAGGTGAAGATGATCGGCGCAGGCCGGACGGACGCCGGGGTTCACGCAGAGGGACAGGTAGCCAACTTCCGGACTCATTCTTCCTCCATCCCCGCCGAACGCGTTCCTTATGCCATGAACAGCGTCTTGCCTCCGGACGTGCGGGTCATCGGCTGCGTCGAAGTGCCTTCTGACTTTCATGCTCGCTTTTGGGCCGTCGGCAAGCAGTACGTTTATCGCATCGACAACCGGCCGTTTCCCTCTCCCCTGGTGCGCCATTTTACGCACTTCATCCCGCATCCCTTGGACGTCGATGCGATGGACGAGGCGGCGAAGCACCTGGTGGGACGGCACGACTTCCGGGCCTTGGCCGGGGCCGGTCACGCAGGGCGTACCACCATCAGGACCATTACCCGCTGCGACGTCACGGCGCAGGACGGGTTGGTGGTGATCACCGTCGAGGCCGACGCCTTTCTCTATCACATGGTGCGGACGATCGCCGGGACGCTGGTGGAAGTGGGGCAGGGGACCCACCCCCCAAGCTGGGTCAGAGAAGTGATCGCCTCTCGACAGCGCAGCCGAGCCGGGCCTACGCTCCCGGGGAAAGGGCTTACGCTCATGCGGGTCGATTACCCCCCTTTGGGGCTGCGGTAACGGCAAGACAGGGCTTTTGCCTTGACACCTAGATTCCCGTTGTATTAGAATGGAATGCGGACTATTGCTTTGTGGTCATTGATGCCGCTCACCCTTCGATCCCCCGTGACGTCGAACGGGATTTGGCGGACGTAAGTTGAGGGGGAAGACGCGTTGCAACGGACATACATGGCAAGGGAGCAAGACGTCGACAAGAAGTGGTATATCGTCGACGCCCGGGGAAAGACGTTGGGGCGCTTGGCAAGCCAAGTCGCTGCATTGCTCCGCGGCAAGCACAAGCCCACCTACACGCCCCACATTGACAGCGGGGATTATGTCGTCGTCGTCAACGCCAGCCAGGTCCGCCTGACCGGGAAAAAGTGGGAGCAAAAGATCTATTACCGTCACTCCCTGTATCCCGGAGGTTTGAAGATGCGCACGGCGGCTGAGATGCAAGAGACCCGGCCGGAAAAGATGGTCGAGCTGGCTGTTTGGGGGATGCTGCCCCACAACAGGCTGGGCCGGCGACAGATTCGCAAGCTCAAGGTGTATGCCGGGTCTGATCATCCCCACGCGGCGCAAAAGCCCGAGCCCGTCGCTGTCGAGGGTTAGTAGGAAAGGAGGCTTGTCATGGCCATCGCGAAAGAGGAGCTTTACGGCACAGGCCGCCGCAAGACCGCAGTGGCGCGCGTCCGTCTCGTGCCCGGTAACGGGCGCATTGTTGTAAACGGGAAGCCGGCAGAGGAGTATTTCGGCCGTACGGTCCTGGAGACGATGGTGCGCTCGCCGCTGGTGACGGTCAAGGCTGAAGACCGTTTTGACGTGATTGCCAACGTGCACGGTGGGGGCCTGTCGGGCCAAGCCGGGGCGGTTCGCCACGGCATCGCACGTGCTCTGCTCAACGTGGACGAGGAGTACCGCATCCCGCTCAAGCGGGCCGGTTTCTTGACGCGTGATCCTCGCATGAAGGAGCGGCGCAAGTACGGCCTGAAGAAGGCTCGTAAGGCGCCGCAGTACTCGAAGCGCTAATCCCCTCGAAGGGAAAAGGGATTGCTTTGGACCAAAAGACCCGCTCCAAAAGAGAGCGGGTCTCTTTTTGTTTGTGTGAAGGCAGCCAAGCCTGTCTCCCGTTGTCAATGGGGTGTGGCCGGCTGAGGGGAGCTGCGGAGCCCTTGCGGCAGCAGCTGCTCGAGCGGGCTGGTCAGCCAATCCCACAAGCGCCAGGGGCTTTCCTCGGCGGAAGGTTCGGGCGCGTTCTCCTCGGGCTCGATGGAGGGATCCGAAGGAGTGGGCGAGGGGCGTGTCCGGCTCCAGGCGCAGGGGGAGTAGGTAGTCGGCTCGCGGCCCCGCACGAAGGAGTCGACCTCGCGGTATGGGCAGTTTTCGTCGGCTAGGAGGCCTGTGAGAAAGTCGACGGTGACGCCGGTGACGAGGTAGTCGGGGACGGAGAAGGTCGTCGCCGGTCGATCTCTCAGCGCTTCGGACATCACCCGGGCCCAGATGGGCGCCGCCAAGGTCCCGCCGCCTCCCGGCAGCGGGGAGCCGTCGTCGTTGCCCACGTAGACGCTGGCGACCAGATCCGGGGTGTAGCCGACGAACCAAGCGCTCACCTGGTCGTCGGTGGTCCCGGTTTTGCCCGCTTGTGGGCGGCCGATGTTGGCCGCCGTCCCGGTTCCCCTCCGCACTGCCTCTTGCAACATGTCGGTGATGAAGTACGCCACTTCTTCGGAAAGGACTCGCCGTGGCGCCGGCCGGTGCCGGTAGTAGACGCGGCCTTCCCCGTCCTTTACTTCCAGGACGGCGAAGGGCTCGCGGCGGATGCCTCCACTGGCGAAGGGAAGGTAAGCGGCCGCCATCTCCAGGGGTGTCGTCCCCGTCTTGAGTCCTCCGAGGGCCAGACCTAGATGCCGGTCGTCGGCAGTGAGGGTCGAGATGCCGAGTCGCTCGGCCATCTCCATGGCGGCGGTGACACCGATCTCCCGGAGGAGCCAGACGGAGCCGTTGTTGAGAGAACGAGACAGAGCCTGCTTCATGGTGATCGGCCCCCAATACTCCTCCCGGAAGTTGCGGGGCGCGTAGCCGCCGTAGGTTCGAGGGACGTCCTCGACTAGGTCGTTCATCTGCCACCCCCGCTCCAGCGCGGCGGCATAGACAAAGGGCTTAAACGCCGAACCGGGCTGGCGGGTGGCATGGATGGCCCGATTGTATTGGCTCTCCCGGTAGTCCCTGCCTCCCACCATGGCTCGAATGGCGCCGGAGGCTACGTCCAACACCACAATGGCCCCTTGGTGGTCGCCGAGAGCCCTTTCCGCTGCCCGCTGCACGGAGAGGTCGAGCGTGGTCTGCACGCGCAGCCCCTCGCGGGCGAGGGTGGCGGGGTCGAAGCGTTCCACGAGCCACGCCCGGACGTAGTCGACAAAGTAAGGCGCCTGTCCACCGCGCTTTTCCGCAAGACTGATCGGCTCGCTCGCGGCCTGCTCCCGTTCGGCTTCGTCGATCATCTTGAGCTCCTCCATGCGCATGAGGACGGTGTCGCGCCTTGCCCGGGCGGTTTCGGGATTCTGGTAGGGGGTGTAGCGGGAAGGCGCCTGCAAAAGCCCCGCGAGGAGCGCTCCCTCAGCCAGAGTGAGGCGGCTCGCTGGCTTTCCAAAGTAACTGCGGGAGGCCTCTTCGATCCCGTATGCCCCTTCTCCGAAGTACACCTCGTTGAGGTACAGCTCAAGGATTTCGCTTTTTGTGTAATGGCGCTCGAGAAGGAGGGCGTAGATCGCCTCTTGGATCTTGCGGGCGAAGGTCTTCTCAGGCGTGAGAAAGAGGTTGCGGACGAGCTGCTGCGTGATCGTGCTCGCCCCTTGTGCCCGGCGGCCCTCACGCAAGTTGGCCACAACTGCCCTTGCAATCCCGATCACGTCGACTCCCGGGTGCTGCCAAAAGCGGGCGTCCTCGATGGCCACCACGGCGTCGATCACGTGCGGGGGAATCTCGTCAAAGGGGATGAAAAGCCCCGATTCCCTGCCGACTGAGGCGAACACCTCGCCGTTCACGTCAAGAAGGACACTCCTGGCCAAGGGCATCTCCGCTTGAAAACGGCGGATGAGGAGATGGCCGCGAGCGATTACCACCACGAGGGGAATCAAGAGGACGAGGAGGGCGACAGCAATGATGCGGATGAGGAGCCGTGGTCGCACCGGGGTCACCGCCGGGGCGGCCGGCGGGAACCGGCCCGGCGGCGGACGAGGGCTCGCCGGGCAAAGAGCGCCTGTACCAGCGAGAGGAAGATGAATAAGTGCAACTGCTCGTCCAGGTGACCCGGGTAGGCCAGCGCCGCAGCACCGGAAAACAACGCGGCGAGGCTGAACTGGGAAAGAAAGATTCCCGTCCCGAAGAGGTGACCGGCCCAAAGCATCGCCGCGAGCGTCCACCAAAAGAGCCAGTCGGCCACCGAAAACTCCCTCCCCTCTCAGGATCGGAGACGGCCTTAAGGCGCGCTTAGTCTACGCCGGGGCGGCCGCGACCTATGTCCCGGCGTTCACATCTCACCGCCGTGTGACTTGATGATCTTGACGGCCCTCTCAATCTCCGTGTCGCTCCCGTCGGTGTCGGCAATCACCCACCACTCCGAATCGAGCCAGGCGTCGCCGTGGCTTCCGGGCCATTCAGAGAGGGGGCCACCATCCCATGTTCCCAAGGGCTCTGCAGCCTCCATGGCTACCGGTGGCACTTGGCTTAGCCACGGATCGGCGGGGGAGAGGAAGCCTCCGGCCGGGGCCGGGCCTCTGGCAGGCATGAGCCGGGTGCGGGGGATCCCCGCTTGCCGCAAGAGTCTCGCGGCTTCGATGGCGGTGTAACGGTCTTGAAAGAGCCCAAAGATTCTCTGCCCGGCGATCGGCAAAAGACATCCCCTCCTCAAAGGACGTCTCTAGGGTGTACCGGGCCGCATGGACTTATGTGATCATGCGTCAAAAGGCCGACTCGAGGAGAATCATTCCCCGGACGGTGGATCGGGGAGACCACATCACGCGCAAGGAGAAGGGAGAGGAAGGAAAAGCGTAGCCGAGGGTGAGCTTAGGGTTGACGCCGTTGGTCTCGCGCACCCACTCGAGGCGGGCCGGCGAAAGGCGGGCTCCATCCGCATACTCCACGCGGACGACGGGCCAGTCGCCGGGCACCTCCGTGAGGATCGGCGAGATCAGAAGCTCTAGCCTGCCCTGGGGAACGAAAGAGAGAGCCGTTCCCACTTTAAGCAGGGGATGGTAGGAACCGCTGTGGAGCCACAGCCCGGCGTGGGCCGAGAGGCTGAAAAAGTCGGCCAAGCGCCACGTCGAGCCTGAGGTGACAAGCCAATGCGGATTTGATTCGTTCGTGGCATAGAATAGGAGGTCCCCTTCCAGGGCCCGGCTGTCGCTCACTTCGATGTGCGTCTGGCTTTCCAGTTGCCAGCCTTCGGGTGCACTGGGAGGACCCGTCCACGGGTGGAGGAGCCGTTTTCCCTTAGCGTAGGTGAGCGCAAGCCGCCGGGCGCCGCCGGTGTGTTGCCAGGCGACGCTGGCCGTCGCCTGGCTGGCTTCGCCAGGCCACCAATCAGCGCGGAAAACGAGATGCGCGTTGACGGGGCTCTCCAGGTAATGCCCCGCGGCCACGCTCACTACGCGGAGCGAATCCTGTCCGAGCCCCCCGCTGGCCTGAAAGCTGTAGTAACCGCGGCGCTCGACGCGGCTTAGGGATGCGCCGGCGAGCACCTGGGGCTCGTCGGCAAGCCACGCCGCGCCAGCCATGGCTCCTGCGTGCCACTTGCCAGACGCTTCTTTGGCGCAGGCTTTAGATGCGGGGGAAAGGACGAGCGCTGCCGCAAGCAGCAAAGAAACCACCGAGAAGGATCTCCCTTTTCGCACCTTTGAGAGGCGGGCAGCGAGAACTAGGATTCCAGGGATCACAAAGAGGGTGAGCGCGGTCGAAGAGACGAGGCCGCCTGTTACGGCGACCGCCATCGGCGCTTGCAGCTCGCTTCCGTCGCCCTTGGCCAGGATCAGCGGTAGGAGCCCGAAGATGCTGGTAATCGACGTCATCAGGATGGGGCGCAGGCGCTGCAGCGCACCCTGGTGGATGGCCTCCACCGGGTCGAGGCCGTCGCGCCTTAGGCGATTGATGGCGTCGATCATCACGATGGCGTTGTTTACGGCGATACCGGCCAGGAGTACGATCCCGATGAATGACGGGACGCCGACAGCATGGCCGCTGGCCCAGAGAGCGACCAGGGCGCCGGCTGCGGCGAGCGGTACTGTCATCATGATGACCAGCGGTTGGCCGAGCGATTCAAACTGTGCCGCCATCACCGCGTAGACCAAGACGATGGCCACGAGAAGGGCCCAGCCCAGGTCTTTTAGCGACTCGTCGATCACCCGGTGGATACCGGTGATCTCAACCTGGTATCCCGCCGGCAGTTCCAATCGCTTGAGCAGCGCTTGGGCCTTTTGCCTGGCCTCGGAGAAGCCAATCCCGTCCAACTCGGCCCGGACCGTGGCCACCCGCGCTCGGTCCCGGTGGTAGATCGCACCCTGGGACTCGGTCTGGGTCAACACGGCGATGCGGTCCAGGATCGGCTGGCCTCCGGTGCTGGTGAGCTGGGCTCCCGGCACGCGAAACGAGCGAATCGACTCGATGCTCGCTGTCTCCTCTGGCGCGGGTCGCAAGACGACGGGAAGCCTTTGCCCGTCCACCGTGACATAGGTCGCCGTGACGCCGCTCAAATGGTTGCGCAGGGCAAGTCCGACCTGCCCGGCAGTGAGAGGCTCACCGCCTCCCAGAACCCCTTGGAAGCTCCGTTCGGTCACCTGGAAAAAGAGCTCGGGCGCGCCCTGGCGCACCGTGGAAGCGACGTTTTTGAAACCGCCGCTGCTTTCGAGCAGTTCCGTCCAGGTCGCCGCCAGCTCTCGCAAGACGTCGAAGTTTGGGCCGCTGAACTCGACGGTGAGACCCGGGTAGAAGTCGTCCCCGAGCGCGGCCAGGGTGCGGTCCGACTCGATCTCAAGCTCGATCGCGGGATCCCGCTCCAGCTCAGCGATGGCCAGCGCCACCTCGTGGGCCGATCGCTGCCGCTCTCGTTTGGGATGCAGGACGACGACCATCTGCGCTTCATTGGCTGCCAGGGTGCTGATGCGGGCCAGGAGGTCCTGAGACCCCTGGTCGCCGACGAGCGTGGCGACGGTGGCCACCTCGGGCAGCTCTAGGATAGCCGCCTCGAGCATGGCCGCGTGCCGGTCGGTCTCCTCGGCGCTCCATCCCGTGGGCATTTTCAGGTTGACATAGACCAGTCCACCGTCGGTGGCGGGGAGAAACTCGGTTTCGATTCGGCTCGGCAAGAGGACGATCGCGCCGAGACAAAGGGCGAGGGCAAGGAGCGTCCCGATGGGCCTTGCCGTCCAGCCTTTGAGGGCCCGCGCGTAGAGCTCTCTGACCGTCCAGTTGAAGAGAGGTTCGACGGTCGAGGAGGTCTCTTCCATAACCAGCTCTTTAGCGGCGGCTGCTTCTCGTTCGGCGGACGCAAACCGGTCGGAGCGGGCCGCAGGCCGGGAAGGGCGGGCAGTCGAGGCGCCAGAGCCGGTCGTCCACGAGCGACCCACCCACTTGGAGGCGGCCACCGGCACGACGGTCAGAGCGACGGCGATGGAGACGATGAGCGATGCCGCCACCGCGATCCCCGTGTCGCGAAAGAGGATGCCCGCGAGGCTGTCGACGAAGAAGATGGGAATGAAGACGACGACGGTGGTGAGCGTGGATGCGACGATGGCGCCTCCGATTTCGCTTCCACCGGCCGCAGCCGCCTCCGCTTGGTCTTTCCCGAGGCCTCGGTGACGGACGATGTTCTCCAGCACCACGATGGCGTTGTCCACCAGCATGCCGATGGACAGGGCGAGTCCGCCAAGGCTCATCATGTTCAGCGTCACGCCGAACGCGCGCATGACCACGAGAGCTCCCGCAATGGAAAGGGGGATCGCCACGCCGATCACCAGAATCGAACCCGCGCTCCGCAAGAAGAAGAGCAGGACGGCGACGGCCAGCGCCGCACCGATGGTGGCCGCGGACGATAGGTCGCCTAGCGACGCGCCGATCAGGTCAGCCTGGTCGGTGAGGGGGTGAAAGCGCAGCGCAAGCTGTTCATCCTGCTCCAGCTGTTCTAGAGCGGCGCGCACACCTTGGGAGACGGCGACGCTGTTGGCGCCGGTCTGCTTGAGCACGCGCAGGATGACCGCCGGCTGCCCGTTGACCCGGGTCGCTCCCTCGCGCGGCTGCGGGGCGACGGTGACATCGGCTACGTCTCGCAGGCGTACGGGCATGGCCTGGCCGATGGCAAGCAGGCCCGGTATCGGGGCGGAAGGAGCCGGGCGCAGGGCCACCGGCTGGTTTTTTAGCGCTTCCAGGTCCGTGACCAGCTGGCCGGCACGGATGTTATAGCGGACTCCTTGATCGGTGGTACTGCCGGCCGGTACGACCACGTTCTGGGCGGCGATCACTTGGTAAAGAAGAGTCGGTGTGATGCCGTACTGCTGCAGCTCGGCGGAGTCGTAGCGCACCGAGATCTCCTCGTACGCCCCGCCCAGCACTTGGACCGACGCGACGCCGGGAAGCTGCAAGAGGCGCGGCTTCACGTAAGTCTCTACGGCGTGCGTCACAGCGACGGCGTCGCCCTCGCCCGAGACCGCGACCATCATCACCGGATATTGGCTGGGGTCCGTCCTCAGGACCACCGGTCCTTCCACGCCCGAGGGAAGCAGCCGTGCTCCGACGGCCATGTTGCTCTCCAGGTACTTGATGGATTCGGAAAGATCGGCGTTCCACGAAAATTCCGCGGTGATAATCGAGACGTTTTCCGTGCTGGTCGAGCGCAGCCGGACAAGGCCCGGGACCGTCGAGATCAGATCCTCAAGAGGATTCGTCACCGCCGCTTCGACCGTCGCCGGATCGGCACCGGGATAGACGGTGACGACGGCGGCGATGGGCAGCTCTAGGTCCGGCAAGAGATCGACGGAGAGGTTTTGGAGCGCGACGACGCCAAAAAGGAGAAGGGTCAAGACGGCCATCATGACGCCGATAGGCCGCTTGACCGAAAGCCGGACGAGGTTCATCGGCGGCTGACCTCCATGGTTTTACGGATACGAGCGCTGGATGGTGCCGGGCGGAAGGCGGCGCAAGCTGGCGGCTTCGAGTCCTTGGTTGACTCGGACATCGAGCACTTCGGCCGTCGCTTGGATCTCACCCTTGGGGGTCACGGACTGCATGCGTGTCACAAGCCAGCGCCCGGTGTCGACCCATACTCGGAACACCTGGCTCGTCGCCTTTTCGGTTGCCTGGACGACGGCGTAACGCACTCCGTCGAGCTGGATGACGCTGGTAAGTTCAAGGAAGTACTGCTCCGCCGACGGCAGGGAGAAGATCTGATCGGCAGAGATCTGGATTAGTTGCTGTCCGGCGAGGACCTGATCGAGCGGAAGGCGGTGGGCCTCGCCGGTGGCCGGCACGTACTCGATATACAAGTTGGCCTGTGCGTCGAGGATGTAAAAGACTCCGGCGTAGATCTCTGGCTTGGTCCACGTGGCCCGGGCGAGATCGGGAAAGATCGCAGCGATCTCCAACTCGCCCTCGATCATGGACCCGTCCCGCGGCGATCTCTGAACGAAGCTCACCTTTGCGGTGACGTCTTTAACGCGTGAGACGTGCTCGCTGAGCTCGGCTTGAATGCGCTCGAGGGTGATCTCCGGCTGGACGGAAGCGCTCTCAAAGCCCCCCTGGGGGCGGCCTTGCGCCTCAGCGGCGGCAGCTTGCGGCTGCGGAGGGAAATCGAGCGGAACGACGCCGGCCGCAGTGGCCTGGGTGTAGAGCAGACCCATTGCCGCCAAGGCGAAAGCAATGGCCCATGCGGCGATGGGGCTTGCCTTGCGGGGATTGCGGGAAGAACGCATGCGTTCTCTCGTCCTCCTGCCGTCGAAGCTGGCAAATGAAGCAAATTCCTCATTCAGATTCGGGCTTCCTCCGTCTTTTCCTGCCGTCGTGAACGATGCGCGCCTTCGGGTATGCACCGTGCCCGTCATACCGTTCTTGCTCGACGCCCCGGCGCATACGGATGGGGAGGAGGCTGCTCGAGTCGAGCTCAGGGAGGGTCTCGCGTGGGATACCTGGACGGCAAAGTCGCTCTCGTCACCGGCGCCAGCCGAGGCATCGGCCGGGCGGTTGCCCTGCGGTTCGCCGAGGAAGGCGCGAAGGTGGCCGTCAACTACCTTTCGGCGGAAAAGGAGGCCGATCAGGTCGTCCGTGCGATTCGCGAGAGGGGTGGGGAAGCTCTTGCAGTGAGAGCCGACGTCTCTTCGGGGGCGCAAGTGCGGGCTATGGTGGCGCACATCGTCGACGAGTGGGGCGGCATCGACATCCTGGTGAACAATGCGGGAATTGCCCTCGACGGCCCGGCCGAGAGCATGCCGGAAGAGGACTGGAGGCGGGTGATCGACGTCAATCTCACGGGGGCCTTTTTGTGCACGCAGGCGGTGATCCCGGCCATGCGGCGGCGAGGGGCGGGTAAAGTGATCATGGTCTCCGCCGCGTCGGCGGTGAGAGGGCGCAAGAACGGGGCCAACTACTGCGCCTCCAAGGCGGGCGTCCTCTCGTTGACCAAGTGTTTCGCTCGGGAGCTGGCGCCTTGGGTGCAGGTGAATTGCCTGATGCCGGGGTTTACCGAGACCGAGGACGTGGTGCGCCGATTCGGCCTCGACGATCCCGCGGTGAGGGCCAAGCTCGTCGAGGAGATCCCGATGGGGCGGCTCGCCACCGTGGAGGAGATCGCCGATGGGGCGCTGGTGTTGGCCTCCAAGTTTTCCGATCTGATGACCGGCCAAGTACTGGCCATCAACGGTGGATCGTACATGTGACCCCCGGCTTCCAGAAGGCGGGTTTGACAGGCGTACATACGTTCGGGTAAAATACGAACACGCGTTCGACATTGCGCCGTCCGGCCCGGACGGCGGAAAGGGGAGCGCTCGTCGATGCCCGCCGCACACAAAAAACGCGTTTGGGTAGGGTGTATCCGCATCCCTGATTTCCCTGTCCAAGCAGAGCTGGCCCGCCGCCCGGGGCTTCGTGGCCGGCCTTTTGTCATCACGGTGCGCCCCTTTTCCGGCGGGGCTACGGGGGCGATGCCCGTCGCCCACTGCTCGCCGGAGGCGATGGAGCGGGGAATCCGGACGGGTATGCCTCTGCGCGAATGCATCGCCTTATGCCGTGACGTGGTGGTGCTCTCTCCTGATCCCGAATGGTACAACCGCCTTCACGACTCCTTTCTCGACGCGCTGGAGGAGGAGGCGCCCGTCGTCGAAGACGCCGGTTTGGGCTTGGCGTATGTGGAGATCTCGGGGATGGAGCGGCTGTACCCCAAGATCGGCACGCTCCTTGAGCGTCTTGCCGGCGCCGCTTTAGAACGGGGGTTAAAGCCGCACGTCGGCGGCGGGGAGATAGGAGATCTCTTGGATCTGAGGGCTTCTGCCGGTCCCAACAAATTTGTCGCCGGCGTGGCCGCATTTTACGCCCCTAAAGGCCGCCCGCGGATCGTCTTGCGGCATGAGGCGGAGCGTTTTCTTGCGCCTTGTGCCGCCGAGCATCTGCCGGTAAGCGCCGAGACCAAGCGAAACCTCTCCCTCTTCGGTCTTGAGCGCCTCGGCCAGATCGCCGCGCTACATCCCGTCGCCCTCGAGGCCCGCTTGGGGCGGGAGGGGCGCCTGGCCTGGGAGCTCTCCCGGGGAAGAGACGCTTCGCCGCTCGTGCCGCGCCGCCCGTTCCGTCCCATCGCCGAAAGCCTTGAGTTTCCGGCGCCCGTCAGCGATTGGGCCGCTTTTTGGGCGGGGATAAGACAGCTGATCACCCGGCTGTGGCAGAGCAAGGAGCGGGGGGAGGCCACGGTGCGCCAGCTGGCGCTGGCGGCGCGCATCGATGAGGCGACGTGGGAGAAGAGTATCACGTTGCACGAGCCGGTCGGCGATCCCGAAAGGTTGCAGGCGATGCTGGCCCGCAGGCTCGAGGGGGTGGAGCTGCCGGGGGCGGTCTCGGCCGTCACGCTCAAGGTGACGCTTTTAGGCGGTCCATACGTCGGCCAGGAGATGCTCTTTCCCGGCGGCGGCCAGCGGCTCGCTCGGCTAAGGGACGCTTTGGCCAGCGTCAAAGCCCGCTACGGCACGACCGGCCTTTATCGCATCGCGGAGGTAGAGCCTTGGTCCCGCATTCCGGAGCGCCGTTACGCATTGATCGACTTCGATCCTTAAACCAGCCCCATCCGGTGACGGTCGCTTGCGACCGCCAGGGACGGCCGGTCCACCTCGTCTGGCAAGGGCGCAGGCAAAAGATCAAGGCCGTCCGGGATCACTGGCGGATCGACGACGAGTGGTGGCGCGAGCCGATCCACCGCCTCTATTACTTGGTGGAACTGGAGGGGGGACGCCTTGAGGTCCTCTTTTGCGATCTCGTGACGAGCTCTTGGTATCGGCAAAGAGAGAGCGTGCCGCTTTATTCATCTGGCGGCGAACAAGCTGCGGATGCCGGCGAGGATACATGTGGCGATCGACGATGATGCTACCTGCGATGACGTTGATGATGCGCCAAACCCAAGCGAGCACGATGTAGCGATGACTCCTGTCTACGCCGAACTCCACGCTCATTCCGCATATTCCTTTCTCGACGGCGCCTCGATGCCGGAGGAGCTGGTATTGCAGGCACATCGGCTCAAGCTCAAGGCCGTGGCTCTCACCGATCACGACGGGCTTTACGGTTCAATGGCCTTTGCCCAAGCGGCCAAGGCCTGGGGGGTGCAACCCATCACCGGGGCCGAGGTCACCCTGATGAACGGCGCCCATCTGACGCTCCTCGTCGAAAGCCCGCGAGGATACGCCAACCTCTGCCGGATCTTGACCCGGGCCCATCTCGACCACCCGCGGGGATCTCCCAGAGTCGATTGGGAGCTCCTCGCCCGCCACTCCGACGGCTTGATCGTGCTGACAGGCTGTCCCATGGGCGAGCTCGCAAGCTGCGTCGATGCGGGAAAGATGGACGCCGCGATGAACAGCCTCAAGCGCTACCTCGATGTCTTTGGCCGCGACCGGGTGTGGATCGAACTGCAGCACCATCGGGTCCGAGGCGATACGGCGCGGCTTCGCCGCCTGGTCGAGATCGCCAGGGTTTTTCGCATAGGTGTTGTCGCCACCAACGACGTCCACTACCACGTGCGGGAGCGCCACCGGCTGCAGGATGTCCTGGTGGCCATTAAGCACCGCACGACTCTGGACGCCTCGCACCGCATGCGCCGGCCCAACTCGGAGTACTATCTGAAGTCCGCCGAGGAGATGGCGGAAATCTTCGGCGAACTGCCGGAGGCTCTGGTGGCGACGGTGGTTTTGAGCGAGCGTTGCCAGGGGTTTGACCTCACTTCCGACCTCGGTTACACCTTTCCCGATTTTCAAAGGGAGGAGCTTTCGGAGAGCGCCGATCAGCACTTGGAGAGGGTGTGCCGCTCCCTTTTGGCGGAGCGGTACGCATCCTGCCCGCCTTCGCTCTACCGCCGGGCGGAGGAGCGGCTCGAGCAGGAGCTGGCGCTGGTGAGACGGCACGGCCTCTCTGGATTTTTCCTCGTCTACCGGGATCTGATGCGCCTTGCCCAAGAGGTGGCCGACGAGGTGAGAGGAAAGAGCGCGGCGCGAAAAGCGGCGCGGCTTCCCCCGGGAAGGGGGAGAGGCAGCTCGGTGAGCTCGCTCATCTGCTACTTGATCGGGCTCTCCCACGTCGATCCCGTGCAGAACAATCTGTCGATCGACCGCTTCCTCAACGAGACGTTGGAAGTGGTCCCCGACATCGACCTCGACTTCGCCCGGGACATCCGCGAGGCGCTGATCCAGCGGGTGTATCGCCACTACGGCGAGGAGCACGCGGCTTTGGTCTGCTCCTTTGCGACGTATAAGCTGCGCAGCGCGGTGCGGGATATCGGCAAGGCGCTGGGGCTTCCTCTCCAGGACCTGGACCAGCTAGCCAAGCTCAGTGAGGGGGGATCCAGCAAGCACCTGCGGGAGGCGATGCTCTCGCTTCCTGGATTCCGGGATAAGGTGGACGCTCCTCTCTGGCGGGATTTGATCGCCCTCGCCGGGGAGATTTCGGGCTTTCCCCGCCACATCTCGCAGCACGTGGGGGGGATGGTGATCTCCTCGAAGCCTTTGGTGGAGCTGGTGCCTCTCGAAAAAGCCGCCCAGCCCGGGCGGGTCGTCTGCCAGTGGGACAAGGATTCGTGCGAGGACGCCCGCTTCATCAAGGTCGACTTTCTCGGCTTGGGAATGTTGTCACTCGTTGAGGAGTGCGTCGAGCTCATCGCCCAGAACCGACCGGAGATGGAGCCCGTCGACTTAAGCCGCATTTCCTTCGACGACCCGGCGGTCTACGATCAGATCTCGGCGGGGGATACGGTGGGCGTCTTTCAGATCGAAAGCCGGGCCCAGATCCAGCTTTTGCCGCGGACGCAGCCGCGCAATCTCGACGAGCTCGCAATCGAGATCGCCATCATCCGCCCCGGACCCATCGTGGGCGGTGCCGTCCACCCTTATGTCCAACGGCGAGCGGAAAAGAGGCGGGCGGCCCGGGAGGGAAGGACATATGTTCCCCCTTACGATCACCCGCTCCTCGAGAAGGCGCTCGAGGAGACCCTGGGTGTCATCCTCTATCAAGATCAGGTGCTGCAGGTGGCCATCGCGCTCGCCGGGTTTACCCCGGGACAGGCCGAGTCGCTGCGTAGGGCGCTCGGAAGGAGAAACTCCGAAGAGGCCGTGGCCCAGCTGTACGAAAGCTTTCGCGACGGTGCGAGAAAGAAAGGGGTTCCCGACGAAACCTCAGACCTGGTCTTCAAAAAGATCCTGGCCTTTTCGCAGTTTGGGTTTCCCAAAGCCCACGCCTACGCCTTCGCGGTCCTTGCCTACCAGTCGGCCTGGCTTCGCAAGTACTTTCCGGCGGAGTATACTGCGGCGCTCTTTAACAGCCAGCCCATGGGCTTTTACCCGCCCCACGTCCTGGTGCGGGACGCCCAAAGGCGCGGAGTGGAGGTGTTGCCCCCGGACATCAACGAGAGCCGGGAAAAGTGCACCGTCTCCTCGGGCGCCGTGCGCATCGGGTTTAACTACGTGAAGGGACTCGGGAAAAAGGACGCCGCGAGAATCGTCGAAGAGCGGGAGCGAGGCGGGCCTTTCGTGGACCTCGACGACTTTCGCCGCCGGATTGATCTTCCCCAGGCCAAGGTGGAGAGCCTGATCTGGGCTGGCGCCTTTGACCGCTTCGGAAAGGATCGCAGGGAGCTTTTGTGGAAGCTGGGACTTTCGCCGCACTCGATCAGCCTGGGAAAGGTCGTCCCTGCTCCTTGGGACACCGGGCAGGTGGGGCAAGGCGGGGAAAAGCGCAAGAAAGAGACCGGCAAAGGCGGCGGGAAAGGAGAGGACGAAAGTACTCTCGGCTATCAGATCCCGCTGCCGATGGAGTTTGACGTGCCCGAAGTCGAGCTGCCCAAGATGGGCGCTTGGGAGAGGATTCTCGCCGATTACGCTGCGACGGGGCTTTCGACGGGAAAGCATCTCCTTGAGCTTATCAGGCCGCGACTTGCGCAAGGAGTGTTCAGCGCTGCGGCGATGGGCAGGTTGCCCAGCGGCAAAAGGGGTTACGCCGCCGGCCTGGTAGTAGCCCGCCAGCGGCCGGAGACGGCCTTGGGCATCCTCTTTTTGCTCCTGGAAGATGAGACGGGGATGGTCAACGTCGTCGTCCGACCAGACCTCTACGAGCGAAAGAAAGCGGTGATCCGCGGGGAGAAGCTCCTCATGGTCGCCGGGAGAGTGCAGCGGATCGAGGGCACTTTGAGCTTTTTGGCGGAGGACGTCTGGCCCCTCAGCGAGCTCCTTGCTCTTGACGGCCCGGCGCTGCAGAAGGCGGCGCCCGGCTCCCACGACTTTAGGTGAGTTTAGGCGAGCACTTGGGGAGCCTGAGTTCTTCGACCAGTCGGCGATCGTGGCGCAAGAAAGCCAAAGCCTTCTGCGGTATGAGTCGCTGAGGCCGACGGCCGGATTTGCCGCCGTGGCGAAAGGCGACTCCATCGAGGCGATCCTCGTCGCCAAGGTGTCGCGCTCACGGGGTCAGCCGGCCAGCGTCACCGAGAGCCCGTCGTAGGCAAGGCGGATGTGAGGCGGAAGCTCCGCCTCGGCAGCCGCGTGCTCGACCTCGTGGCACAGGTGGGTGAGCAGCGCCCGTTTTGGCCTGAGCTCATCGATCACCTGGACTGCTTCGGAGATTGAGAAGTGGGTAGGGTGGGGCCGGTGGCGCAGGGCGTCGAGGATCAGAAGATCCAGCCCGTAAAGCCTTTCCATCGTCTCGTCAGGGATTCGGTTGCAGTCGGTGACGTAGGCTAATCGGCCGATGCGAAAGGCCGTCACGGCCATGCGGCCGTGCCAGACGAGCAGCGGTTCGACGATGGTCCCAAAGAGTTCGAAGGGCCCGTCGAGCACGTGAGGCGCGGCCTTGGGGACCGCCCAGCTTTCGTTAGAGAGGTCAAAGATGTAGCCGGCTGTACGCTGGAGGGCCTCCAACGTCTCCCGGGAGGCGTAGAGGGGGATCACTTCCCGCTGCATCTGGTTGAACCGGCGGATGTCGTCGATCCCAAAGATATGGTCGGCGTGCGCATGGGTGTACAGGAGGGCGTCGAGGCGGGGAAGCCTGTGGCGGATGGCTTGCAGGCGAAACTCGGCGGGCGTATCCACCACGATGTGCCGCCGGTTCACTTCGATCCAAAGAGATGGGCGCATGCGGTGGTTGCGCGGATCGAGGGAGGTGCATACGTCACAAGTGCAACCGATGACGGGCACTCCCTGGGAGGTGCCCGTGCCGAGAAAGACGACGCGCAAGGCAACCTTCACTCCTTAATCCGTCAAGAAGCGATCGAGCCGGTTTCAGCCGGGACCCCAAAGAAGCGGACTTCCCCTTTCGAAGCGCCATTTTCCAGAGGAATCGGACGAGCGGGTGTCGAATGATTCAAAGCACCCCAGAGCTTACGGACCCCAGTCTGGTATGTGTTTTCGCAGGCGGTCGTATAAATGGAAAACAAATAGACCGAGGGAAGGCTCTTTCGCACGGGGTGAGCTGCCATGCATCGAAAGGCGGAAGCGATCCTTCAGTTTAGTCGGGCTCCTCTTAAACATCCGATGAGCAAATACCTCCTGCAATTTCTGGCCGAAAGCAAGGACCTGATTCCGCGCATCACGTTTGTGCAAAGCCGGGAGTTTCTCCCCAACACGATGCTCGTCTCGGAGCTGGGAAGCCCCCGGGTCGGATTTGAGCTGGAGCTCGGCGCGTATCAACGCGAGGAGGTCTCCATCGTCAACGGAAGGCTAGTCCGGCACACTCGCAGAGATTGCTCGCTGTGCATTAATGAACCCCTCGAGGCCATCAAACCGCTCCAGCAGTTTCGCGGCCGTCTCTACGTTGTCTTCTCCTTCGCTGGCCCCACCCCTGCGTGGTATGAACGGATCGTCGAGCCCAATCCCGCTCTTCCCATGCGGCCCGATGCCAAGGAGAGCATCGAAGCGATGATCGAGGAGATCGTGCGCGAGCAGGTGGACTTGGCGCTCCTTTCCATCTCGCTGCGGCAAGAGATCGAGCAAGCGCTGGCAAGCCGCGATCGCACCCGCTTTGAGCGAATCGTCCCCTTGTACCTTGAGGTCTCCCGCCGCTGCCTGTGGGACCTGTAAATTCAGCGTTTCAATACAGGCGTTCGCTGCCATCCTGCCCAGGCATCGCCGGGGCAGGATTTTTTGTACCTTCCCAGAATGCTGGAATGCGTGGGTGCCAGACCATCAACCACGACCCGGGGGGACCTCCGTGCAGACCAGCCCATCCATCAGCGAGCAGAGAAAGCCTGTTTGGCGGGAGTACCTGGAAACGGTGGCTGGAGCGGTGGTCTTGGCCGTCTTTATCATGGTCTTCATCGCGAGGACCTTCACCGTCGACGGCCCGTCGATGCTGCCGACACTCCACTCGGGCGAGCGGCTCCTAGTGGACAAGCTTACCTATCGCTTCCGCGATCCTGAGCGGGGCGAGATCATCGTCTTTCGCTATCCCGCCGATCCTAGCCATCACTTTATCAAGCGAGTGATCGGCCTGCCGGGCGACCACGTGGAGATCCGGGGCGGCAAGGTGTACATCAACGGCGTCGCTCTCGAAGAGACGTACACCAGCTCGCCGACGTTTGGACGCTTCACGTCGGGTGTCGTTCCCGAAGGGCACTACTTTGTCTTAGGGGACAACCGCAACAATTCGCAAGACAGCCGAAGCCCATTGGTAGGCTACGTCCCCCGCAACCTCATCGTCGGCCGGGCGCTCCTGCGCTATTGGCCGATCAACCGTGCCGTCGTCTTTACAGCTCCCCAAGTGGCGCAGGCCGCCGAATAGCTACTCCTGGGGTACGACGAGCCTCTGGCCAGGAAAGATCACATCCGGATTCTCGATCTGGTTGCTCTCGGCAAGCTCACGGTAGCTGCGAGGATCTCCCAAAAGCGTCCGGCTGATGGACCACATGGTATCCCCGGGCTGGATCACGTACTCGGTCGCGGAGAAGCGAGGAATCTCTTCACCCTCCGCGCCGGTGCGTCCGAGGTTTGAACCGGCGCCCGGGACTGGTTGGGCCGACTCGGCACCGGCGCCGGGCGGCAGCGGGTTCGGCTCGGCGGCCGTTTGCGTTTCGTTGCGCAGCTTGGTTTCGCCTTGCTGTTCGGCCGAGTGCTCAGCCGCTCCGGGTGCTCGTTGCTCCATCTCATCTTGATTCCTTTCCGCACCGCTCTCAGGGGCGGGCGTGGTCCCTGCTGGGCGGGGAACGGATGGGCTTGGGGCACCGGCAGGCTGAGCGATGCCGCGGAGCCGCTCTTGCTCCTGCTCCACCGCATCGAGGCTCTCCCGCAGCTGCGTGAGCCTCTGGGCGCTGGAGGAGAGTCGCTGGCTCATCCAGGCGAAGCTTCCCGGGGCTTGGGGGATGAGCGTATAGCCGAGGGCCGCAACAGCGATCAGAAGCCAGATCCACCGCCTAACGCGAGACTTTTCCTTTGGTGCTTTGGCGACGGGGGCCGCGCCGTTTCCCACGCGCAAGGCGATGAGGGGTGATTCAAAGAGCGTGGCCGCAGGCTCTGCCCGCATGTCCCAATAGTAGAAACCTTCGCAAGGGACGAGCTCTTCTCCATCCCAACGGTAAAGGAGCGAGGCGTGCCGCTGGGTGTCGATGACGAGTGCCACCTGCCACGGCCGGGGAAAATGCCGGTGGTGGTTGAAGCGGTGGAAGTTGGAGAGCGCGATGCCCCGGCCGGGGCTCGCATGGCACCAGCCGACGATCGACGCGCCGTCCCGCCGCTCCTGCCAAAGGGGGAGGATCTCGTCGAAGAGGGCAGGGCTGAAGCGGATCTCCCCTTCGCCGCCGGAGGGGACGGGAAAGGGGATCAGGTCGGTGACGAGGACAAAGGGCCGGCGCGGTCCCCTCAACGGAAAGCCGACCAACAGGCCGGCTACAGGCCGCTCGGCGTCCGTTTCGAGATTGAGTTCGATCACTTCCATGGCCTGGCTGCCAAGGTAGATGCCTAAGGGCTCGGCGGCCGCGTCGCCGATCGGCGTCGCCCGGGCAGGCTCGTGGCCCGGCGGCCAGTATCCGTCGGCAGGACCCTCTTGATACCACGCGAACTCGGCCACGGCGGGCACTCCTCGTCGTCGGTGATGGTGGCTGTTACTTTCCCAATCGAGGGCAGGATTCCTGGTCGTGGCGGCCAAAGTAGCGTTGCTTTCTGCCAAAACTCGCCTAAAGGCCTAGAGCTTGCTTCTATTGAAAGGGATGACTACGGGATGACGATCAAGGTGCGGCTGTTTGCTGTCGTGGCGGACCTGGTGGGAGCAAGGGAGATCGACGTGGAGCTGCCCGAGGGAGCGACCGGCCGGGACCTCCTCGATGCGCTTTCGGCCCGGCATCCGAAAATCGCACACCTGGCACCGTCGCTTAAACTGGCGGTCAACCGGGAGTATGTCCCGTGGGAGCGGCCGCTGGCCCCGCCGGACGAGGTCGCACTGATCCCGCCCGTCTCGGGCGGGGCGCCCGGCGACGACGAGTCGCCCTGGATCGAAGTGACCACCGAGCCGCTCTCGGCCGACCGATACCGGCGGCTGG
>NICF_comb_assmDRAFT_10001225_pt1 | contig 20577 bp, 21 predicted proteins | sample NewIslPassag4_SG_FD_11279 | JGI IMG/M metagenome (IMG submission 11279) | reverse complement strand
CCGCGAGCCACAAATGCTGCGTTATCCCGAACATTCCGTAGGCGGGCGGCGGACACTCGCGCAAGATGCAGTCGATGAATGCCTTTCGTATCGAATACTGGCGTCCCTGCAGTCGATTCAGCTTCTCCCTCAACTCCGGGCTCAGCTGCCTCGACTGACGGCCACGCAGCGGTTCGAGCTCAAATATCTGCGGAGCCAGCTCGTTCAGTTGACGCGCGTACTCCTCGCATTGCGGGCAGGGGCTTTTTACCGTGCCGCGTGAAAAGTCCCCGAAAGTGAGGCCGGACCAGGCGTTGGGATCCCGTTCGAAGTCCGCTCTCCATTGCGCGTCCGCTGCGCTTTGCCCGGCGGCCGCTCCGGTCGCCGGTGGCGCAGTCGCCCGTTCCGCAGTCCCGGCCTTCCCGGTTTTGTCCGCGGCTGTCACAGGCTCGATTTCGGCGAGGATGTCTTCCTTCGGTTTCACTTCCGCGCCGGCCGCGCGATCCGGCATGGCCTTGTCCGCCTCGATCTCGGCCAGGATGTCTTCTTTGGGCTGCGCGGCACCGCTCCGGGCATCGGGCACGCGGTCCCTGAGGTGCGCATCGCGTTCGATTTCGGAGAGGATGTCTTCCTTCGGTTTCGCTTCCACGCCGGAAGAGCCCTCGGTCTGCACGCCGGCGCCGGCGGAACGCTGAGCGCCGTCGGCCCGAAGATGCGTGAGGGGTCCTGATTGCATTGCTCGACGAGGCAATGCTTGAGCGCCTGCAGCGCATCGTTGGCCAGCTTGCGCTGCTTGGCGGCCAGCGCGCGCTGATAGGCGAGGTCCTTCTGCAACTGCTCGGCCGCGCGCTGCAGTGCGTCGAGCGCGGCTCCTTCCTGCGTGATCTTGCCGCGCACTTGCGCGCTGTCGCGACGGTCGCGCGTACGGCGCTCGATCTCCCGGCCCTGTTTATCGGTCACGGTGATGAGCACGCTGCCGTCCGCTTGCGTCACGGCCGTAGTCGTCATGCCCGTCGCGGGGTCGTAGGCGCTGCCGCCCTGCCCTTCGAGCATGCGCAACTGTTCCTGCAACTGCGCGATGCGTGCGCGGACTGCCTCCTGCTCCGCGGCGTTCCTGGCCAGCTCGCTTTCGAGCGACGCCGCCTTGGACTCCGCATCCTGCGCGGCGGCAAGATGCACTTCCATCAATTCCTTGAAGGGCTCGCAGGCCGGGCAGGGGTTCTCGACGCTCCAGACCGGTTCGGGCTTCGGAGGCGGCAAGCGGACCGGCTGGGACGGGCGCGGGGGCCACGGGTCGGCAGCGCTGCCGGTATCGCGGACCGCGGGGCTGCCCGTTCTCGGCGGTTGCGGCTTGGCCGGCGCATCGTCGCCGGACGTGTCCACCAGGTGGCCTGCCTCGTTGTATTGGTACACCCGCTCGTCCCACCGCCGTTGGCCGCAGCATTGCGCCTCGACGAGATACTGCCTCGGTGTGCCGGTGCTCCAGCCCGGCTGCGAATTGCCGGCGGCCGTGTAGAGCACGGGAACGATGAACCGCAAGGAGCCGGCCGTCGCTTCGCGTCGCGTACGGCACTCGCATTGATCGAACTCGGCGTGAACGACGATGACGCCGCCGCGCGCGTCCGGGCGCGGCTGTCTGTTCCAGTACGCGGTCAGCTTCGTCTGGCAGCTGCCGCGGGCCGTCCATTCGACGCTTTCCGATTCCCGGGCGTAGGCCTCGATCGCGCCGCGCACCGCGCCGTAAGCCTTGTCCCACGCGTAGCCCGCGATCGCGCCTCCGAGATTGCCCACGCCTGCCTTTTCGAGCGCCTTGCCGCCGGCGTAGCCCGCCACTTCGCCGCCGACGCAGGCGGCGAAGCCCGAGGGCGTGCTTTCGTTCATGCCGCAACGCACCAGGCTGTAAGTCGAGATCGCCGCAGCGGGGATACCGAGCGCGCCGGCCGCGACCTTCGCACCCGCTTCGAGCGGCTCCACCACCACTTTCGTCAGTGCCGTGGTGGCGAGATGGCCCTGCAGCGCTTCCTTGGCCCGCTCGACCACGTTGGGCACACACGCCGGCCCGCGCGTGATGCCGGGTGCAAGATTCTTCAGACGACCGTTGATCTCCAACAGCAGTTGGTGGAACTCGGGCGTGACGTTGGCTTGCGCACTAAAAGGTAAAAGACCGCCGAGCGCAGCCGCGAGGAGCAGAGTGCGTAGCAGCATCGATCCCCCCTGATGAGGCGGTTATTCGAGTTCTGACACCGGGAGGCCTTGGTGAGCCTTCTTCTCGTTCGACGACGCGTACATTAGCAGCGCAGCCGGCGGGCCGCCAATATGCGGGGCATCGTCCGTTCGGGACGGCTATGCTTGCGCCTGCACCAAAACGGGGAACGAGGGGGAGAACCGTGCAATCCGTCCGTCGCATCAAGATCCTGCTCGTACACGGCATCGGCAAGCGCACGCATTACGAGTTCCTGGGCGGATTCCTGCTCAATTTCAAGCGCGCGCTGCTGCACGCAGGGCGTGCACATGAGATTGAAATTCGTTACGGCGATCAGATCCCGTTGCAGTCGGCCTCGCCGAGCCTGCGCCGCGACGGTGTGCTCGTGCGATGGGTCCACCGTCACGAAGACGGCCGGAGCGAAACCATCGAAGCCCGTCTGGAAGAAGTGAACTGGTCCGATCTGGACGAACGCAGTTCGCTGATCGGCTGGGTGCGTTTCGTGTGCTGGGGGCTGGGCATGCCGGGCGTGCGCCGCTATCGCGAACGGCGCAGGGGTTCGACGGCCGAACACGGATTGAAGTTGCCGCCAACCGTGCCGCGACGACGCCACCTCGCATTGCGCTTTCAGCTCTTCTGGCTGGCCACGCTGTTCCTGCTCGGGCTGCTGTCGATCAATCTGATCCTCTGGACGCTCAGGCGTTTCAACATCCGCTTCACGCTGCTGGAGGAAGCGCACGCGGCCGTATACGACTATCTCGGCGACATCAAGCTGTACCAGGACCACTACCTGCGCTGGGACCAGTCGGTGGAAATCCTCGGCGAGCATGCGCGCGATGCGATCCGCCGCCGCGTAATCCGCGCGCTGGTGCGGACCGCGAGCGAGATCGAACGGGCCGTCGAACGCGGCGAGCAATGGGACGGCTATTACGTGTTCAGTCACAGCCTGGGCTGCATCGCCGCCTTCAACGCCTTCATGGAACCGGAAACGGCATTGCCCAACTACCTTCATCGCGAGGAATGGAACGCGCTGCCGGACGAAGCCAAGGACATGGAAGCCGTGGCGCCCGCCGATCAGACGCCGCCGCGCCCGACCTGGCTCGTGGGCAAAGGCGCACTGCGGCGCGACTGGCTGTTCAAGCGCTGCAAGGGTTTCGTCACCGTCGGCTGCCCGCTCAACAAGTACGTGACGCTGTGGCCCTATATCGTGCCCGTCAATCCGCGCCCGCTCGCGCGCGCGGTGCCGTGGATCAACATCTCCGAAGTGCAGGATCTGGTCGCTGGCCCGATCGATCTCCTCGCCGGTCCGCCGCCCGTCAACGTCGGCGGACTCGCGCTCGAACACCACGAGATCTCCACGCAGGGCGTGTTCGGTTTCTTCACGGCTCACGCGAGCTATTGGCACACCGATCAGAAGCGCCGGCCGCGCGTCATCGATTCGCTGCTGCACTGGATCGAAGGTTCTTCCTTCGTTGCGCCGAAGAACACGCTGCCGCCGTCGCTCGCGCGTCTTTTCACCTTCGTTTCCGTGATCGTCTGCACGCTGTTCGCGCTGGCGATTCCGACCGTGCCCGCCGTCTGGATACTCGAGCTCTTAGACATCTACGTCGACGGCTTCCGCTTCGCCGGGACGATGCTTCTGGGCGCCATAGCGGTCGTCGCAGGCGTCTCGCTGCTGAGGCGGCTCACGCTGCGCGATCCCGAACGCCCATGAAAAAGGGCGCCGTGCGGCGCCCTTTTTTGCCTCCCGGATCGGGCTCATCGATACTCGATGATGCGCTCCTCGCGGCGTTCGATCGTTTCTTCGCGATAGCGGTCCCCGCGAGCGCGGCGCGCCGCGCCGGGATTGAACTGCTCTTCGAGCTGCGTCGCCACGTCAACGCCCAGGCTCTGCGCCACTTCGCGCATGACCTTGCCGCGGGACAGATGCGCGACCTGGCCCGGATCTTTGAGCAGACGCATGTCCTGCCCCTCGCCCATGGCGGAGAAGGCGGCCTTCACTTCATAGGTCTTGGTGTCGATCAGGCTGAATTCCGCCACCAGTTCCATCGACAGGCTCGCCGAGATCGCATCCGATCCCTGGATCGGATTGAGCTCGCGCCGAGGCTCGACGCTGGTGATGGAACCGAACAGCACGTAATCGGCGTTGGGGAAGTAGCCCTTCTTGATGCGGTCGATGACGTCGTACAGCTTTTCGTTGTCCTTCGCGGTATAGGGTTTCGCCTGCACGACGCGGTACACGCCGCTCTTCAGCATTTCGCCTTTGATATCGGCGGTGAACTTGCGCAATTCACCGCGATCGATATAGACGATGTCGCCGGAAATGCTCTCGTAGTCGATTTCGGTGCGGCCCGAGGACCGCGCCGATCCGCGAGACGAATAGTCGCTGTCGGCGTAGCGCTCGCTTTCACGGTGCGAGCTCTTGCCCTGGAAGCGGGTGTACTGGAAGTAGCGCGCGACCTGTTCCTCGTAGGCGAGGTCGGTCACGGCGATGCGCGGCGCCTGCTGCGCCGCGGCGACCGTGGACAGGGCGAGGAACAGCGCGGCGAGCAGATGCCTCATTTGCGTTCTCCTCAGCGGCGGGAAGTCTTGCGGATGTCCTTCTCTTCCGCCCATTCGATGGTGCCCGACTCGATGTCGGTCAGGATCATCGACAGCTTGTAGTACACGTCCTTGATGTCGGACGTGCGCTTGACGATGGACGTGATCTCGCCTTCGAGGCGGTATTGCGCGCCGACCATGCGCCCCATCTTCGCCGTCGTGCTCTTCTTGTAGAGCCCGGACTGGTTCTGGCGCGCGAGTTCGTCCGTCTGCGCCTTCATGTCGGCGATGTCCGTCACGAAACGCACGTCGCCGCTCTTGAGGAGCTGGGTGCGGATGCTGTTGGTGATGGCGCGCGTGTCGATGTATTCGCCGGTCTTGTTCTTCACGTCGGCGACGGTGATGAGCGGACGCTCCTTGGCGCGCGTGATGACGCGGGACTGAAGCATGGAACGGGTCATCGCCTCGGCCATCATCTGCAGATCGGTCGAGCCGAACTCGTTGGTGACCGTTTCAACGGCTTTGGCGTCGCCGTATTGGACGTTGCCTCCGACGATGGGCGAGTTGGTGGCACAACCGGTCGCCAGTGCACACAAGCCGGCCAGCGCGATCAAACGCAGTTTCATGGTTCACTCCGTGCTAAGGGGTTACTGATAGGCGTCCGCCGAACCGGAGTACGCGTTGTTCTCCGGGCTCTGCAGCTCGATCTTGAAGTCCGCCGCGCGGCGGCTCGGCGCGACCGTCTGGAAGACGCGGGTCTGTCGCCCGTGCAGCAGCTCCTGCTTCCAGGGCTCGTCGCCCCCGACCTGGAAGCCGTCTTCGTCGAGCCAGCGCACGCGCCAGTGCACCACCTGCTGGCCGTGGTCCTCGTTGTAGAGCTCCATCTGCACTTTCAGCAGGCCGTCACGCACCGCGCTCTTCAGGGCCGCGACGCGCACATAGCGCATCTCGCCCATCTGTTCGATTTTCGATGCGATGCTCTGCGCCCCCGCCAAGAGCGGAACGCACAGCAGCAGCGCAAACAGGCTTCTTTTCATGGACGGTTCTCCGGTCAGGATTTGGAAGGCGCGGCGGTCACGGGTTTGGCGGCCGGCTTCACGCGCTTGCCGCGCGCCGGCTCCGGCTTGGGTTCGACGAACTTCGCTTGCGCGATTTCAGGCGTCACCGCCTGCGCGACGAAGACGTTGCCCAGCTCGGAGGTGCGCAGCACGACGATCGAGTACGGCCCTTTCACTTCGAACTCGACCCGTCGCGGTCCGTGACTGGTCATCAGCTCGGCGGTGTGCTTGCCCGGCGGCAGTAACGCGCGACCGAGCGCGACCTGCCCCGGCAGGCTGCGCCACATGCGCTCGTCGGCCGATTCGGTGACGAAGTTCGCGGCCATCATCAGCAGCCCGGCAAACCCGGTGTTGTCGTTCCTGGCGACGGCCTGCTGCATCGCGCCCTTGGCGATGGCGCGCAGCGTGCCGCGCACGATAATGCCGGGCAGGTTGTCCCGCAGCTCCCGGCGAGCCATGCTGTCGAAGCTGGTCACGCCGTGCAGATCGACGCTCTTTCCGTTCTCGAGGCGCAGCGCGGTGGGCACGGCGCCGGACTGGATGGAATCGATCGTGGGGAAGGAGGTCGGTACGAACTGGAAGCCATGCGGGCCGGGCACCGGAATCGGAATCGTGACCGACTTGAGCGCCGGCACCTTGCCGCTTTCGGCGACGATCAGCGTGTCCGTGAACTTGGGATTGGGACGGCGCACGCGGCGGTCCAGACCGGCCAGCGCCTGCTTCAGCATCGGCACATCGGGGCGCAGCTCGATCGCCTGCCGGTAGCCCGCGGCGGCCAGGCCCGGCTCGCCGGACACTTCGTACACGAAGCCGGCAAGGTAATGGCCGAAAGCGCTTTGATAGCTGTTCCGCAGGCCGGTGACTTCGCGACTGTTGAGCAGTTCGACCGGATAGCCCTTCAGATCCTCGACCTGCGTCCTGATGTTCTTGGCTTCGGCCTGTTCCTTGAGCTTTTCGACTTCGCGGGCACGGAACTCGGCGATGACCGCCTCGCGTTCGTGCATCTTGCGCACTTCGATGCGGGCGTTGTCCCAGTCGCCCAGGACAGCGTGATCCAACGCCAGTCTCGCGGCGAGCGCGACCTTCTCGTAGTCGGCGCCGTCGTAACGCCGCGTCTTGTCGTTGATGAGCACCGCGCCGATGTTGCCGAGCAGCTTTTCGGGAGAATGCTTCGCCTCTTCCTCCCACTGGCGCACGAATTCGTCCGCGCTCAGCCAGGCGTCGCGCGATTCGGCGTAGGCGCCCTTGAGCCGCAGCAGTTCGCCCTTCTCGAGGAAGTAGAGAAAGTTCTTGTCGAACTTGTTGTTGGATTCGAGGATTTCGAGCGCCTTGTCCACCTGGCCGCTCATCGCGGACTGCAGCGTGACGCTCATTTCGGAATCGTGGCTGCGCAAGACACCCGCGCAGCCGGACAGGACGAGAGCGGCCGCTCCCGTCAGCATGACGGCCCTCACAGCTCTACCTCCCCGAGCTTATTGTTTGTTGATCTGCTTTTTTGCTTTCTTGGTTTTATTGCGGCCGATTATATCGGCAGCCTTTAGGGTCCGCCGGTTTTTTTACTTGCGGCGAAAGGGCGGATGACGCCGCCCGTTCGGTTCAAAGAGGAACGGCGCCGAGCCAGAGCGCGCGCTCGACGTCGTCTTCTTCGAACCAGACCCACACACTGCTTCCCGCCTCGGGCGCGCTCAGGCACGGACCGCTCACCCACGGCCATGCCCAGATGGTGCGGTCGCCCAGCACGTCGGGCACCAGCAGGCGCAGACGCAACTCACCTTGCGGGTCGTACGAATCGACGACCTTCGCGCGATGCAAACCGAACACGTTCGGACCTTTCTTCGAGCTTATTGGAACGGCCGACAGGCAGTTTGGCGCGCCCGGTGCAAGCCGGCGGTGAGAAAGTTCACCCGCGCCCTCGTGACGGCCAGGAATGATGAGCAGGAATGCGGAATTTGGAACGTTGCGCGAAGCGTTCGAATCCCAGGCTTTTGCGCCAAACCTTGCGGTGTTAGCGCTTGCTCAGGTCGCAGCGGCAGGCTCCGTTGAGAGCGTCCATTCGCACTCGATGTGGCCGTACCAATCTTCGACCTGAATGCGGCAGGGGCGCAGCGCTTCGGCGACGCCGTGCGCATAGGCAAGCGCGGCGGCGCGGTCGTCGAAGCACTCCGGCTCTTCGCAACCGGGAACGAGCACTTCCCAGCCCGGAAGCGCCGCGGGATAGACGACGATGTGCGCGAGATCTTCCATATCCCTCAGTTCCGCTGCTGCCAGCAAGGAAACCGAGCGAAAAACGCGCCAGGCCACACGGATTGTCGCCGCGACACCCCGCCGTCCTCAGCAAAGGCTTGTCGTTCAGTCACTTGCCTGAAACGACGCGCTTCCCGCCGACGCGGTCCCGTCGCCGCAGTCGGGTGAAGACTGGGATTGCGCGCATAAAAAAAGCGGCGCCCGGAGGCGCCGCTTTCGCGCAGACCGATGCCCAGCGGATCAGTTGCCTTCTTTGGCCACTTCGTGGTTCGCGGCGATCTCGAGCGCGCGCACGATCGCGGAGTGGTCCCAGCCCGCCCCGCCGTGCGCGGCGCAGGACTGGAAGAGCTGCTGCGCCAGGGCCGTGGCCGGCAGGCTCAGGCCCAGCTGGCGCGCGCCGGTGAGCGCGAGGTTGAGGTCCTTCTGGTGCAGCTCGATGCGGAAGCCCGGGTTGAAGGTGCGCTTGATCATGCGCTCGCCGTGCACTTCCAGCACGCGCGAGTTGGCGAAGCCGCCCATCAGCGCCTGACGCACCTTGGCCGGATCCGCACCAGCCTTGGAGGCGAACAGCAGCGCTTCGGCCACCGCTTCGATGTTCAGGGCGACGATGATCTGGTTCGCCACCTTGGTGATCTGGCCAGCGCCGTTGTCGCCCACCAGGGTGATGTTCTTGCCCATCAGCTCGAACAGCGGCTTCACCTTGTCGAACACTTCCTGCTTGCCGCCGCACATGATGGTCAGCGTCGCGGCCTTGGCGCCGACTTCGCCGCCGGACACCGGGGCGTCGATGTATTCGCAGCCCAGGTCGTTGATCTTCTTGGCGAACACCTTGGTCTCGATGGGCGAGATCGAGCTCATGTCGATCACGATCTTGCCCGGCGACAGGCCTTCGGCAACGCCGTTCTTGCCGAACAGCGCCTCTTCGACGTGAGGCGTGTCGGGCACCATGGTGATGATGACCTCGGCGTTCTGCGCCACTTCCTTGCCGCTGCCGCAGCGCTTGCCGCCGGCCTGGATCAGGTCTTCCGGAACGGCTTTGACGTCGTACAGATAAAGCTCGTGACCGCCCTTGATCAGATGGCCCGCCATCGGGGCGCCCATGATGCCAGTGCCGATGAATCCGACTTTCATGGTTGTCCTTCCTTTAGTGTCTGTGGAGGTTAAGCAAGGTACTGCTTGGCCCAGCCGAGACCGGCGCTGGTTTCACCCTTGGGTTTGTATTCGCAGCCGATCCAGCCCTGATAACCGATGCGGTCGATGAAATCGAACAGGAAGCCGTAGTTGATCTCGCCCGTGCCCGGTTCGTTGCGGCCCGGGTTGTCCGCGAGCTGCAGGTGGGCGATGCGCGAGAGGTTGTTCTCGATCGTCTTGGCCAGCTCGCCTTCCATGCGCTGCATGTGGTAGATGTCGTACTGCAGGTACAGGTTCTTCGAACCGACCTCGTCCATGATCGACAGCGCCTGCTTGGTGGTGCTGAGGTAGAAGCCGGGGATGTCGAAGGTGTTGATCGGCTCGATCAGCAGCTTGATGCCGGCCTTCTCCAGCTCGGCGGCCGCGAACTTGAGGTTGTTGACGAAGGTCTCGCGCACTTTGGCCGCGTCAACGCCCTGGGGCGCGATGCCGGCCAGGCAGTTCACCTGTTTGCAGCCCAGCGCCGTGGCGTACTCGATCGCCTTGCCGACGCCTTCCTGGAATTCGTTCACGCGGTCCGGATGGCAAGCGATGCCGCGCTCGCCCTTGGCCCAATCCCCCGCCGGCAGGTTGTGCAGCACCTGGGTCAGGCCGTGCTGCTTGAGCTTCTCGGCGAGTTGCTCTTTGGGGTAGGCATAAGGGAAAAGATATTCCACGCCCTTGAAGCCGTCCTTCGCGGCCGCGGCAAAGCGGTCGAGGAAATCCACTTCGTTGTAGAGCATGGTCAGATTGGCAGCAAATTTAGGCATTGCATGGCTCCTGACGCGATGTGACTAAGTTATGGGGCTGCACGGAAAACGCGGAAGCGGGAAGGGAGCGCTCCCTTCCCGCCTCGCTCGCGTTTCCGGCCGGACGGCGCGCACCGTCCGGCACCGACAGCCCTCGATCTTAAGGGCGGGACGCGATCCCGCCCATGATCCGGCTTAAGCGGTGACCTTGTCCTCGGGGTCCAGGCTGATTTCCGGTTCGAGGTCGATGACGGGCTCGAACTCGGTGATGTTGTCGATTTCCGGACCCATGGCGATGTTGGTCACGCGCTCGAGGATGATCTCGACCACGACCGGGACCTTGTACTCCTTCACCCACTCCTGCGCCTTCATGAAGGCCGGATAGATGTCCTCGGGCTTGAACACGCGGATGCCCTTGCAGCCCAGGCCCTCGGCAACGGCGATGTGGTCCACACCGTAGCCGTTCATTTCCGGCGCGTTGATGTTCTCGAAGGACAGCTGCACCTGGTAATCCATGTCGAAGGCACGCTGCGCCTGGCGGATGAGGCCGAGGTAGGCGTTGTTGACCAGCACATGGATGTACGGCAGGTTGAACTGCGCGCCCACCGCCAGCTCCTCGATCAGGAACTGGAAGTCGTAGTCGCCGGAGAGCGCCACGACCTTGCGGGTGGGATCGGCAGCCACGACGCCGAGCGCCGCCGGGATGGTCCAGCCGAGCGGGCCGGCCTGGCCGCAGTTGATCCAGTGACGCGGCTTCTGCACCTTGAGGAACTGCGCCGCGGCGATCTGCGACAGGCCGATGGTCGAGACGTAGCAGACGTCGTCGCCGAAGGCGCGGTTCATCTCCTGATAGACGCGCTGCGGCTTGATCGGCACGTTGTCGAAGTCGGTCTTGCGCAGCATGGTGCGCTTGCGCTCCTGGCACTGGCGCGCCCAGCGCGACCAGTCGGGCAGCTTGCCGGCCTTCTTGCGCTCCTGGGCCACTTCAATGAACAGCTCCAGCGCGGCCTTGGCGTCGGAGACGATGCCGTAGTCGGGGCAGAACACGCGGCCGATCTGGGTCGGCTCGATGTCCACGTGGATGAATTTGCGGCCCTTGGTGTAAACCTCGATCGAGCCGGTGTGACGGTTCGCCCAGCGGTTGCCGATACCGAACACGAAGTCGGAGGCGAGCATCGAGGCGTTGCCGTAGCGGTGCGAGGTCTGCAAGCCCACCATGCCGGCCATGAGCGGATGGTTGTCGGGGATGCAGCCCCAGCCCATCAGCGTCGGGACGACGGGCACGCCGGTGAGCTCGGCGAACTTCACCAGCAGGTCCGCCGCGTCGGCGTTGATGATGCCGCCGCCCGCGACGATGAGCGGACGCTTGGCCTGGCACAGCATGTCGATGGCTTTCTCGGCCTGCGCGCGGGTGGCCGTCGGCTTGTACACCGGCAGCGGCGAGTAGGTGTCCGGATCGAACTCGATCTCGGCGGTCTGCACGTCGAGCGGCAGGTCGATCAGCACCGGGCCGGGACGGCCGGAACGCATGATGTGGAAGGCCTGCTGGAAGACGCGCGGCACCAGCGCCGGCTCGCGCACGGTGACGGCCCACTTGGTGACGGGCTTGGCGATCGATTCGATGTCGACGGCCTGGAAGTCTTCCTTGTAGAGACGGGCGCGCGGCGCCTGACCGGTGATGCACAGGATCGGGATCGAATCGGCCTGCGCGGAATAGAGGCCGGTGATCATGTCGGTGCCGGCAGGACCGGAAGTGCCGATGCAGACGCCGATGTTGCCGGCCTTGGCGCGCGTATAGCCCTCGGCCATGTGGGACGCGCCCTCGACGTGGCGGGCGAGAATATGGGCGATGCTGCCGCGCAGCTTCATCGCGTTGTAGAAGGGGTTGATCGCCGCGCCCGGGACGCCGAAGGCCTGCTCGATGCCTTCCAGCTCCAATACGCGCACCGCGGCGTCAACGGCTCTCATTTTGGCCATGCTGAACTCCTTGGGATTCCGGCGTCCGCCTGAATGCGGGCGTAAATTCCGGATAGTGAAACAGTATTCTTACTGTGTGCAATGTTCAGCGACTGCGCCATCCCTGTCAAATTTCGCGAGGCACGTTGCATGATCCGGAAAGGCGCGCCCGCCACCATCCCTGCGCAACGCCTTGCACACGCATACGAACACCGCTTTCCGCCGGCGTTCCCGCGCCAGCCGGACTACGCGTTCCATCTGTGGGACCCTACCACCATTTGAGCGTGACGGGCAGTCCGCACCGGCGAAACGATCTCAAAAACGCGTCGTGCGAAAGCGGACCACGAGCCGTGGCCCGCGGCCCGTTCCACGACGGGCACGGCGTGCAATTTCGACGCCCGTCCTCAGCCGAGGAAATCGCCTACCGCGCGGTAGGCGCCGGCGTGGAAAACCAGCGGCGGCCGCGCCGCATCGTGCGCGAAACGCTCCACCGCGCCGATGAACAATATGTGATCGCCGCCGGGATGGCAGGCGACCACCCGGCATTCGAAACTCGCCGTCACGCCTTCCAGCACCGGCACGCCCTCCAGGCCGGCGCGCATCGCCACCCCTTTGAACTTGTCGGGCACGGAGGTTCCGAAACGCCGCGAGAGCTCCACCTGCTCGTGCGCCAGCACGTTCACCGCGAACACGCGCGCCCGCTCGAACGCCGGCCGGCTGGGCGAACGGGCGTTGAGCGACCAGTTCACCAGCGGCGGCTGCAGGGACAAGGAGGCGAAGGAATTGACGGTGACGCCGACCGGCGCGCCGTTGCCGTCCAGGGTGGTGACGATCGCGACCCCGGTGGGGAAAGCGCCGAAGGCGTCGCGCAGCGCCCGCGACGCATCGAGGTTCACGGCCATCGGTTCCGCCCTAGTCGTCCTCGTCTTCCCACTTGCGCGGCTTGAAGCCGGGCGGCGCCTTCGACTTGTCCCGCAGCAGATCGGGAATCAGCAGAAAAGGCGCCGACACCAGCAGGCACAGTCCGATCCGCCAGGGCGCGGCGAGCGTACCGGTGATGACCCACACGCCGCCGAAGGCGGCCGCGCCGAGCAGCGCGAACACCACGCGCATGATCATCAGCGAGCGCTCGGAGGGCGGCGGCGGGATGTAGCGTTCCTCGGTGGACGATTCTTCGGTGTGCGGCTCTTCGCTCATGGCGCTGCAAACTGAAACGGGGCGGGGAAGTATGAGCGTTCCGCGCACGCCTGCCAAATCGGCCCCGCCCCGGTAAGGGCGTAGGCTTTGCATGCGCTTTTGCACAGGCGGCAAAAACGCCGCGTACGGAATGACTTACGAAAACCATCGATCGATCGCAGGCGAGCACGGCGGCAGCCATGCGGATGCGCACGCGCTGCCGAGCGGCGCGCCGGTCAGCATCGTTTCGTACAACATCCATCTCGCCATCGGCCGCGACCGGCGTTATCTGCCGGAACGCATCCTCGCCGTGCTGCGCGAGATCGACGCCGACGTCGTCGCCTTGCAGGAGGTGCAACTGGGCGCGCGCGGCTTCGACATGCTGGGCTACCTCGCCGAAGCGGCCGGCTACGAGCCGGTCGCGGGGCCCACGCTCGAACACCCCAAACACGGCGCCTACGGCAATGCGGTACTGTCGCGCCCGGCCGTGCGCACCGTGCGCCGTATCGACCTCAGCGTGCCGAAGCGCGAGCCGCGCGGGGCGCTCGATCTGGAACTGGATTGCGACGGCCGGCCGTTGCGCGTGATCGCCACGCATCTGGGCCTGCTGCCGGCCGAACGCCGCACCCAGATCAAGCGCCTGTTACGCGCCTTCGAGGACGACGAGGTGATGACCACCGTACTGGCCGGGGATCTGAACGAATGGTTTCTGTGGGGCCGGCCGTTGCGGTGGCTGCACGCCTACTTCAAGGAAACGCCCTCGCCTTCCACGTTTCCCTCGGGCCGGCCGCTGTTCGCGCTGGACCGCATCTGGGTCAGGCCGCGCAGCGTGCTGCAAAGCGTACGGGTGCACGATTCGAAGCTGGCGCGCGTCGCCTCCGACCATCTGCCGCTGGTCGGCGTGATCCGGTTCTAGCGCGCCGATTCGATCACGCGTTCGAGGGCGGTGCCGAACTGCATGGCCACATCGACCGTGTCGTCGTCCGACCAATGTTCCGCGGTATGGCGCGCCCGCTGCACGCATTCGCGGATGCCCGGGATGGACTCGACGCGTTCGCCGTCGCCCAGGGTCCACCATTTGTCGGTGATGCCGTAGAGCTCGGCATCGGTGGTCTTGCTGAAAATGCCCTGGGCTTCGACGGCGGCAAGGTAGTAGGTGGCGATCTCCACGCCCCACTGGTCGCATTGCTCCTGCTGCAGGCGCGTGAGATCGCCGCTGTAGCCGTGCCAGCGCAGGTGCTTGCGCCGGTGCGCCGTGACCAGCCCTTGCGCGAAGCCGAGCGCGAAGGCGCCGAACACGGCGTGAAAGAGCGGATGCGCGGTGCGCTGGGTCTGCTCGCCCGCGACGGCCACGGCATGCCGCATCGCGGCATGCAGATCGATGAGCTGCTTGAAGGCGAAAGGCACCTCGGCCACCCAGGCGAAGCTCTCCTCGGTCCGGTAGAGGTAGAACAGCTTCTCGTCGATCGCCTCGCGCAGATCGACGTCGTTGCGGCGCTGGCCGGCGAGCACGTAGTCGGGCTCCTGCAGCGCCGAATCGGTCGAAGACCGCAGACGAAGACCGAGAGTAGAGACCAGGGAACCGCTCACAGGAGCCGCGACACCGGTAAGGTTGGTCGGAACACGATACCCGAGCCGCTGCGCGACCGCAGCGAAGCGCGTCACATGCGCGCGCATTTGGGGGCTGCGGTCCGGTCGTGCCGCGGAGACAGGCCGGACAGCCCGGCACGATTCTGGCTCCCCCGTCGCTGATCAACAGTCGAAAGGTCGACAGGCGCGTGAACAAGGACTTGCCCGCCGCCCGGACCCTGCGGCGCGGGCGGAAGCAGCCGGGAGGAGGCGGGCCGCCCGGCGATGCGCGTGCCGCCTCCGCCCCCGCGGCGACTCTCTTCAACGATGCCAACTGCTGCGCGATCGCCCGCGCGCAGCGCGTGGCCCTGCTGGTGGACGGCGCGGCCTACTTCGACGCCTTCATGCGGGCCGCCGAACGCGCCCAGCGCTCGATCCTCATTCTGTCCTGGGATTTCGACAGCCGCACCCGCCTGCATTACGACCCGCACAGCCGGCGGCCCAGCCGCCTGGGGGACTTTCTCAACGAGCTGGCGCGCCGGCGCCGCAAGCTGCACATCCGCATCCTGGATTGGGACTACCCCATGGTGTTCGGCACCGAGCGCGAGTTCTCGCCCATCTACGGCCTCGCCTGGGCCCCGCACCGGCGCGTGCACGTGCATTTCGACGACACCCATCCGCTGGCCGGCTCGCACCACCAGAAGGTCGTGGTCATCGACGACAAAGTGGCCTTCGTCGGCGGCCTGGATCTGACCTGCCGCCGCTGGGACACGCCGGAGCACCTGCCGGACGATCCGCGGCGCGTCGCCGACCACAAACCCTACCCGCCGTTCCACGACCTGATGATGATGGTCGACGGCGAAGCGGCGCAGGCGCTGGGAGAGATCGCGCGCGAGCGCTGGTTGCGCGCCACGAAAGAGAGACTGCGACCGGTCACGGTTGCCGGCGATCCCTGGCCGCCGGAAATCGCGCCGCAGCTCAGCGACGTGCGTGTCGGCCTGGCATGCACCTCGCCGCCGAGCGACGGTCGCGACGCCGTCCGCCAGGTGGAGCGGCTCTACCTGGACATGATCGCCCGCGCGCAGCGCTACATCTACATCGAAAACCAGTATTTCACGTCGCACGCCATCGGCGAGGCGCTCGCCGCGCGGCTGCGCGAAGGCCGCGGACCGGAGATCATGCTCGTCACCCGCCTGCTCAGTCACGGCTGGCTGGAGGAGATGACGATGCACGTGCTGCGCACGCGGCTGATCCGCGAGCTCCGCGCCGCGGACAGGCACGGGCGCTTCCGCGCCTATTACCCGCACGTGGAAGGACTGGAGGCCGGCACCTGCATCGACATGCACTCGAAGCTGATGATCGTGGACGACGAATGGCTGCGCATCGGCTCCTCCAATCTGAGCAACCGCTCCATGGGCGTGGACAGCGAGTGCGACGCGGTGATCGAAGCCGAAGGCCGGGCCGAAGTGCGCACGGTCATCCGCGGTTTTCGCGACGCGCTGCTCGCCGAACACCTCGGCACGAGCCCCGACGATGTCGCGCGTACGATCGAAGCACGCGGCTCGATGGCCGCCGCCATCGACGCCCTGGGCTCGGAACGGCGCCGCCTGAAACCGCTGGAAGAGAAACTGCCGGAGTGGTCGGATACCGTGATGGACATGGCGGCCATCGCCGACATGGAGAAACCGGTCTCGCTCGAGAGCCTGATCGACCAGTTCTCGCCGGACGTGGAGGCCATTCCGCGCCTCAGTTGGATCAGGCTCGGCGCCGCGGCCGTCGCGATCGCGGCGCTGGCATTGGTCTGGCGCCATACGCCGCTTGCCGAGGTCTTCACAGCCGAGAACATCACCGCCTGGGCACAGGACTTCGCCGGGCGCTGGTGGGCGCCGCTGGTGATCCTGTTCGCCTATACGCCGGGAAGCGTCGTGATGTTCCCCCGTCCGCTCATCACGCTCGCCGCCGTCGTCGCCTTCGGTCCCTGGCTGGGTTTCATCTACTCGATGGGCGGCATCCTCATCGCGGCCGTCGCCGCGTACTTCGCCGGCAGGAAGATGAACCGCGACACGGTGCGACGCGTGGCCGGCGAACGCCTGAACCGCCTGATGAACATCCTGCGCATGCGCGGTCTGCTCGCCATGACGGCGCTGCGGCTCGTGCCGCTCGCGCCCTTCGCGGTGGAAAGCCTGCTGGCGGGCGCCATCCGCATCCGGCTGTTCGACTTCACAGTGGGCACTTTCCTCGGCATGCTGCCCGGCGTGCTGGCCGCCACCGTGTTCGGCGACCAGCTCGAAGCGGCGCTCACCGATCCTGCGCAAGTGAACTACCCGCTGCTCGCCGCCGTCGTGGTGCTGCTCGCCGGCGCTTCCTTCTTCGTCCGGCGCTGGTTCCTGAAAATCGAGCGCCAGCAGATCAGCGCCGCGCACAACAGGCGGATCAAAGCCCAGGGCGCCTGAGCGCCCCTGCCCGAAATCTGTGCAAGCATTTGCCTCTGCACGCAAGTTGGCATATCGTTCGGCGGCTTTTCCCTGCAGTCGTCGCAGACGACTGCGCCATATCTGAATCCCCCGTACGTCGATGATCCGCATTGGCCTTGCATTAGTCTGGCTGCTCCGACTGCTGCCTTTCCCGATACTGCGTCCGCTCGGCCGCGGGCTGGGATTGCTGATGTACTGCTTCGCGCGCCGGCGGCGGCGAATTGCGGAAACGAACCTGCGTCTGTGCTTCCCGGATTGGACGGAAGCGCAGTTACGCAAGACGGTACGGGCGCTGTTTGCCGCCACCGGCGCAAGCCTCCTGGAACGCGGCATCCTGTGGTGGTCCTCGCCCGAGCGCATCCGCCGCCTGGTGCAGATCGAAGGCGAAGAACATCTCGAAGCGGTCGGCGACCGGCCGGTCATCCTGCTCGCACCGCATTTCGTCGGGCTCGATATGGGCGGTATGCGCCTGACGCTGGATCGCAAAGCGGCCTCCGTTTACGGACCGCAGCGCAATCGCGTGGTCGATCGTCTGCTGTTGCATGGCCGGACGCGCTTCGGCAACGCCCGTCTCATTTCGCGCAAGGAAGGCGTGCGTCCCATCATCGCCGCATTGAAGGAGAAATATCCGCTGTACTACCTCCCCGACCAGGATTTCGGGCCTCGCAACGCCGTATTCGTGCCTTTCTTCGGCATACCCGCGGCAACCGTCACCGCGTTGCCGCGCATCGCCAAAATGGCAGGCGCCGTGGTGGTGCCGTTCGTGACCCGTCAGACCGACAGGGGCTATGTCGCAAGGTACTATCCGGCCTGGGAGAATTTCCCGAGCGGCGACGTGACGGCCGATACCGCGAGAATGAACGCCTTCATCGAAAGTGTCGTGCGTGAAATGCCCGAGCAGTACTACTGGCTGCATCGGCGCTTCAAAACCAGGCCGCCTGGGGAACCGAAGCTGTACGACGACTGATGCACGCACGCCGACTGAGCTACGAACTGCGCGATCCCGCGCCGCGCTTGCCCGTTGAAATCCCATTCGACGGCGCCGTCCTGCGCTGCACAACGATGTTGCGCCACCTGCCGGGCAAGCGTCTGGTCTGCCTGGGCGTCTACGGCGACCGCCAGACGGTGGCGAAGATTTATGTCGACTCGAAACGCGCGCACGTCCATGCCGAACGTGAGGTGCGCGGCGCCCGCGCGATGATCGAACGCGGCATTCGTACCGCCCCGTTGCTGGCAGTAGCCTCAATAGAAGGTATACATGTGGTCGCATACGAACGCGTCATGCCGGCACAGACAGCAGCGGAACTTTGGACTTCGGCCACGCCGTCTGAGCGCGTGCGTTTGTTCCGCCGTCTCGTGCAGACCGTCGCACAGCACCACAACGCCGGTCTCCTGCAGGAAGACCTGCATTTGGGCAACTTCTTGATTTCCGAGGACCGCGTCTACACGTTGGATGCTGCAGCCGTGGTCATCGAGCAGGCGCCGGTCGAAAGAAGAAAAGCACTCGAAAACCTGGCACTCTTATACGCGCAGGTGCCACCTGCGCATGACGCGTCAAATCTCGCAGCATTCGAGGACTACGCCCGCATCCGCAACTGGCCCATATCGAACAAAGACCTGGCCGACCTGCGGGGCACCATCGACCGGCAGCGAGAGCGGCGAGAACGTCTCTTCTTTCGGAAGGTCTTCCGCGAGTCCTCGGCGTTCGTCTGCCGAAAGCGTCTCGAGCACTACTACGTATGCGACAGGCGTGACTACAACGACGCCATGCGACGGGCGCTGGAACATCCGGAATCGTTATTCGAGGATGCCCGCTTTCTGAAACGCGGCAACACCGCCACAGTAGCCGTGGCGCAGGTCGGCGGACGCGAAGTGGTGGTCAAGCGCTACAATATCAAAGGGCCTCTTCACGCGCTCAACCGCGCCTTCCGTCCGACCCGCGCCGCGACATCCTGGCGCAATGCTCAACGCCTGCGTTTCTACGACATCGCCACACCACGCCCCATCGCGCTCGTTGAAAAACGTTTCGGCCCGTTGCGGCGCACCGCCTACTTCATCACCGAGTTTCATCCCGGCGAAGCGGCGTCGGAATTCTTCAGCCGCAACGACGTCCCGCAGGAACAAAAGAGGCGCATTGCCGAGCGAATCGCTGCGCTGATCGGCAGCCTCCGCACGCTGAGGCTTAGCCACGGCGACATGAAGGCGACGAATTTCCTGGTTTCAGGAGAGGACGTGGCGCTCATCGATCTGGACGCCATGCACAAGCACCGCAGCACTTCCCGTGCGGCATGCGCGCTCGCGCGCGACGTCCGTCGATTCATGCAGAACTGGTCGAACGACCCGGACGTCGCGGGCTTGTTCCGGACGTCCCTAGCGCGGCACTTGGAACTGCCGGATCACCCAACATGAAGCGCTTGTCATATGACGACTACCAGCGCCTGGTAAAAGGCGGCCGCGTGCTTGCCGAGGATACGTATGGCCCTAAAATCATCGAAACCAATGACGGGCGCATGGTCAAGCTGTTCAGGACCAAGCGCCTGCTGACCACGGCACGCTGGCATCCCTATGCCAAGCGTTTCGCACGTAACGCACGCCGCCTAGCGGAGCTTGGGTTTCCCACGGTCGAGGTCGAAGCTGTACTCCGTGTGCCCGCGATCCGACGCGACATCGTCGTATACCAGCCCGCTGGATGGAGAAACGTTGCGGGACTATCTGAGCGGTAAGCAGTCCGACGCGGCCGATATATTTCCCCGTTTTGCCGCCCTCCTGGCGCAGCTTCACCGTCACGGCGTGCTTTTCCGCTCCGTCCATTTCGGCAATGTGATCGTCATGCCGGATGGCAGGCTGGGGCTCATCGACGTCGCCGACATGCGCAAACCACTATGGGGCGCCCTGACGCTCAAGCAGCGTCTGCGCAACTTCCGCCACATGCTGCGTTATGCCGAGGACTGCCGGCTCCTGGCCGCCTATGGTGTCAGTCGCTTCGCCACCGACTACGCATTGGCAAGCGAAATGGATGCGAGACACTTCGCTTCGCTCAATGAGACGCTGGCCGCGCTGACCGCAAATCATCGACCTTGAAGATCAGCACTCGATCGTTCGCTTTGTTCTGGAATTCCCGGATCGGCTGGGCCCACGCGAACGCCGGTGGCAGCTGCTCACGGCGTTTGAGCACGACGGCCGCGTAGTCATAGCACTCGAGCGCCTCCATCGGTTTGGTTTGCTGCGCAAGGCGCCACTCGTCGCCAGATTTGTCAGCGTAAAAATGCAGTACCCGGTTTTCACTATAAATGCGCGCGTCACTGGGGGTATGGTCACGCAACCACAGACCCGCCTCTTTTACGTAGGCTTTCGATGCGCCGAACGAAAAGAGGCTGTCGACAACCATGAACAGAAAGAGCGCGACCGCCGCGACGAAAGGCCAGTTGCGCGCGGGACGGTTTCCCCTCCACTGCTTC
>NICF_comb_assmDRAFT_10001224_pt1 | contig 20578 bp, 12 predicted proteins | sample NewIslPassag4_SG_FD_11279 | JGI IMG/M metagenome (IMG submission 11279) | reverse complement strand
GATGAAAGAACGAAGCAAAGCGCTTACAAGGAAGAGGTTTCCTTTGGGGTTCGCGTTCCAAGCATCTTAAATGACTGCCCACGCTAGCTTGACACTGACCTTATATCATTATCTGTTTCAAACGATGCCGAATTTCTTATATGATAGAAGTAACGAGAATCATATGTTGGGACTGAAATTATGTATATAGGATACGCTCAGTTGATGTTGGAGGGGTGCAAGTCTTCATGATTCAAAATAGTCGATTCGGCGACATTTCGGATTTAACGCAATTGGAAGCCATCGAAGATGAACTCTGGGCTCAAGAAGATGAGCGTCCGTCCGAAGCAACGAAGGAAGAGTTGATTCGCTTATATCGCCGGATGTGGGAACTGCAGCCGGATGAGGTTCGGTACGAACGATCGATCGCCAAACTGCTCCTTGAACTAGGCTGGGATTTGAAGAGACATCGGGTTAACTANGAAAAAGCCCGCANGTTCTTCGAGGAATTGATTCAATTGAAGAAGCCGGCAAGAGTGCCGATTGCCCACTACCGTCTGGGGTTCATTCATTACCACAACAAAAAATGGGATCAGGCCATTTCAAGCTTTAGGATCGCTTTAGGTGGGATGCTTCCAAGTAGGATAAATACTGTCGAGCCGTGGGCCAGATTAGATGAGTCTCAGAAGTTTAAGGCCAATGTCCGTTTGGCACTGGCTTGCAAATATAAAAGTATTGAAGTTGCCAAACGGGCCAAATCTCTTTATGCAAAATGTTCTGGTTCGGACGAAACAAACCGCCTCTATATTCAAGAACTTGAGGCGGAAATTTTGATCGAAGAGCAGAACCCCTATTTATGCGTTACTGCTTCGGAAGTTAAGACGATGAATGACCGTGAGTTTCGACAGTTGAAAGAACGGGAAGACGCGGTCGTGCTCGATTATACCGATTATGCCCGAAAATATCTGTACGTGTCGGGAGTGTCTCGGCATATCTCCGGCCGCAATTTGGAAATTTTGAGGAGACTGCTGCTAAGTTCGGAACCAATTCCCCAATGGAAGCTGGAACAGGAGATCGGCATTAGACAGGCAAGCGTCTACATGAATCGGCTGCGGGCATTTTTGTGGGAATGCGGTCTGGAATCGGAAGTCATTGTTGCCGACAATGGCTACAAGTGGATTCATCCTCATTCCTATTTGGTCTATCGCAGCGACGATCCGGATTATATGTTCTGAACCGTCTGATCGGAGCCTCAAAGGAGGCTCTCTTTTTTTGTCCAATTTCGACCTTACAACCTCGTGTAACCCTTGCCAGATAGACTAAAACCATCCGAAATGAAAAGGAGATGGTGCTATGGATCGTTTGAAAAACACGCTGTTGGAATTGTTGGCCTTACCGGGACCGAGCGGCGCGGAAGGACAGGTAGCGGCCTATGTGATGGGCAAGCTGGAAGAATTGCAGATGAAGGCGGAGCGGGACGATTTTGGAAATGTGCTGGCGCAGGCGGCGCTTGGAGATGGACCGACGGTGCTGCTCTCGGCGCACATGGATACGGCAGATGATTTTGAGCCCGGCAGAAGGATTGTTTGGCATGGACAGACGATCCGCAGTTCCGCCGGCATCCTCGGAGCGGATGACCGCGCAGGCATCGCGATCTTATTGGAGACGCTGCACAGGGTTCGGCGTGCCGAACTTTGCGGGACGATCAAGGTGGCCTTTACCTGCGCCGAAGAGATCGGCAGAGTCGGTTCGCAGCATATCGCGCCCGAGTGGCTCGATGGCATAGACATGGCCGTTGTCGCCGATCGGAGAAACCGCCGGGATATTGTGACCTCCTGCTGGAGAATGCCGTTTTGTCCGGCGAACACCGGAACGTTCTGGGAGGAGACGGCCCGGCTCATCGGCCAGTCCGGTTGGACAACCTGCCAAGGCGGGATCAGTGATGCGTTGACTTATGCGGAATACGGCATTCCGAGCGTCAATCTGTCGTGCGGGTACCAGCACGAACATACGGCGGATGAGGAACTTTATTGGCCGTCCGTTGTGGATACGACCCGTTTAATCACGGCGGGGCTTCGGCGCTGCATGGGGGTTACAAGTCCTGTAAGGCGTATGCTGTACACTTGAAATCAAGGAGGAGACGCACATGAACATGAACACTTTGATTCACGATGTCCATCGCATTCGAGAGGCATTGGTTATCCGGGGATTTTCCGTCCGGGCACTGCACAACCGTTTGATCCCCGAGCCCGGAGCGGCGTGGTACGAATGGGAAGATCTGCAGTCGGTTCTGGATCGGGCTGGCGTCGTATTCCGCGCGGCTGCATGTTCGCTGGTGATTCTGAAAGCGGGAGACCTGGAGGAAGCGGCCAGGGCGATCCAATTCCACAAGCCGGTACGCGTCATGCAGGAGCCGCAATGGTACGAGTCGAACTGGAAGAGCTTTACGCGGCGAAAATTCAGCAGAAAAAGCAGTGCATTGGATCTTTCTCCCGGTGTCGCGTATCTGGTGAAAAGTATGGGAAGAGCGGGCATCCTGACTGCTTTCAGCAGCGACGGGCGGGGAAAAGGCAGACCGTACATCGAGTTCGCCGGTCCTTGGAACGGGGTTTGGTTCGAATACTTGTTCACCTATCATATGCATTTGAGCGACCTTCATTATGCTTGGTCGGTCAAGCCGTACAAATATGGAAACGTTCGGCTGTCTCCCTACATGTCGGCCGGAAGGCAGCAGTGGGATATAACCAAAATCCAGCAGGATTCGGTTCACATGGGGCGGTGGTTGAATCGCTTTGCAGAGGATATTCGCGAAATGAAGCGGACGTGCTTCAAATACCGCAGCATGAAACTGGAGGCCGAAGTGCGCGTCGAAGATTATGAAGGGTTAAAGCGCTGGATGTACGGGAAAATCGCTGAGAAATACGTTTGCAGTGATCAATATAAGGGGGTAATGAAGAATGTATAAGTTGTTTGTTTACGGTACACTTCGGAGGGGAGAAACCCATCACGGATTGCTCGGAGTGTCGCACTGCGTATCCTTGCTTGCTCAGGTTTCGGGTTCCATGGTGGATACCGGCTTTGGTTATCCGGCAATGATGGAGGGATCGGGCAAGGTATGCGGAGAAATATACGAGATCGATGAGGAAATGCTGCTGCGTATCGATGCTCTGGAAGAATATTATGGACCCGGTGATCCACGCAACCTCTATGAGCGGGTGGAGACTACCGCATATACGGATCAAGGCGAGGTTAAAGTCCTGACATATGTATCGAACCGATTCCGCTTTGATTCTACCATTCCTTATGGAGATTGGAAACTGTATCAAATGACCAAGTTACAAAATGTGCTTTATTATGCCTATGGTAGTTGCATGGACGACGCGAGATTTAAAGAGAATGGTGTGTCGGAATGGTTTTGTGATGTGATCGGGCGAGGTATGGTATTCGGATGTAACTTGCAATTTACCCGACATGCCCATAATGGTGGTCGGGCCGACCTGGTTGAGACGGGAGGAGTGACGGAAGGAAAACTGTATCGCATCCCCGTCGCGGTTTTGGAAGGGTATTTGTACGAACGAGAAGGGGTGAAATCAAAAGTCTACCGACCGGTTGTCATTCCTATTACTTTGGACAATCATCGTGTTGTAGATGCGATTACGTTTGTCGTCGTGGAAAAGAAAACGGAATTGGCACCGCCTCAGGAATACATGGAGGAAATCCTGCGCGGCGCAATGCCGATCGTATCGAGTTCGTATTACGAAGCGTTGCTGGATCGGTTTATTTCGGCATTTGGCTACAGGGAGAAAAAGGATTAAAGGCAGCTTTTGTCGAATTTTTCATAACAATCAAATGCGAAATGCGTTCCACCTGTTTGAAGAACAAGGGAACATACATTTGGTGACAGTTAGTTGTCAGTCGAATGGTGTTACTTAATGATTGACTTACTTTTTAATTGTAATCGTGTTTTGGAGGTTGACCTTATGCTGCAAACGATCACAGACCGTGGGGTTTTCTACCAAACTCTTTTGAACAAAAACAATTACGACGAAAAAATGCAGGATTGCATCAAGAAGACGGTTGCGAATTTGCTCGACCGCACGACGACATTTGATCGTCCTGGAATGTTGCTTGGCAAAATCCAATCAGGTAAAACCCGTACCTTTTTGGGTGTGATGAGATTAGCGTTTGATAATGGCTATGAGGTTACAGTTGTTTTGACCAAAGGCACCAAGGCGTTGGCTCAGCAGACACTTGAACGGCTCAAGAAAGAATATGCCGAGTTAATGGAAGCGGACAAAATCCAAATCTTCGATATCATGCATTTTCCGAAAAACCTGACTGGTTTCGAGTTGGAACAGAAGTTGGTCCTCGTGGTCAAAAAAGAGATTCAAAACATAAATCGTCTCCATGAGGCGTTTTTCCAGACTTACCCGTCACTAAAAGAAAAGAAAATCTTGATCGTCGATGATGAAGCGGATTTCGCAAGCATCGGTTTTAACAAGACGCGTCGGGAAGGTACCGAAATCAAAAAAATCGCGGGAAGCATCGACGAGTTTCGAAAAAAGGTGACAAGGAGCAGTTACCTTCAAGTTACGGCAACGCCATATTCGCTTTATCTTCAGCCTGAAGATTTGGTTCTGGATTCACGAAATCTTGTTTTCAGGCCGATCAAGCCTTCATTTACAGTACTTGTACCCGTGCATGATAAATATATTGGCGGCGATTACTACTTCGGCCAAAGTGAAGACGAAAACTCCATGGCCTACCATCTGTACGAGCCGGTTGACGAGGATGAGCTTCGTATACTAAAAAAGCAGGATCGCCGTTCCTTCAAACTGGAAGAAAGCTTGACCAGCCAGAAAGTGAAATCCTTAAGGCATTCCATCGTCAATTTCATCGTGGGAGGATGCATCCGCCGTCTCCAGGACCGAAAACAGGGGTTGAATGAGAAGAAATTCAGTTTCATCATCCATACCGAACAAAACAAAGCGGCTCATAATTGGCAGGAAAACATCATTTTCTCCATAAAAGAGCAACTCGCGGAAGCCGCAGCACAAAACAACGCTTTGTTCGACCAATTGCTCCGGGAATCTTACAACAACTTGCACAAATCGATGGTTTTGCACCGCGGCTTAGAGATTCCGGATTATGAAACGGTAAAAAATGAGGTTCGCCATTCGCTGCAAAAAGACTACATCATGATTACCGTGGTCAATTCGGAAAAAGATGTCAACGAGTTGCTGGATGATTCCGGGCAATTGAAACTGCGGACGCCGTTGAACATTTTCATCGGCGGGCAAATTTTGGATCGCGGCATCACGATCGGCAATTTGATTGGGTTTTATTACGGCCGCAGGCCGCAAACCTTTCAGCAGGATACGGTGCTGCAGCATTCCCGCATGTATGGGGCTCGTCCGATTGAAGATTTGGCCGTCACGCGTTTTTATACGACACCGGACATCTACGACGTCATGAAGCGGATTCATGAATTTGATACAGCGCTGCGTGAAGCGTTTGAAAAAGGGGATCATGACAGCGGGGTTGTTTTTATTCAGAAGGACACGCAAAACAGGATTATTCCCTGTTCGCCCAACAAGATCCTGCTTTCGAGCACGACAACGCTGAAACCATCCATCCGGATGCTGCCTACCGGATTCAAGGTAAAAGTCAAAACACACCTGAAGAAACCGGTGTCCGACATCGATCTCCTGATCGAGGCATACGCACCGGGTGACGCTTCCAAAGCGTTCCTGATGCCCGTGAACGATGCCATGAAGTTGATCGAGTCGGTTGCGGACACATTCGAAGAAGGTCATGGCTGGGATGTTCGTGCATATTTGGCCAGCCTGGAGTATCTTTGCAATCAAACCACGAACGAAGAATTGAAAGGAAAGGTCTGGGTGCTTGTCCGCAAGGGACGTGAAGCACAGCGCTTGAAACAAGACGGGCGGTTCGAGAACTCGCCGGATTCCTATCAGGAAAAAGGCCAAGCGCGCGAACTGGCCCAAGAGATTCCGGCTTTGATCATGCTTCGTCAAAACGGCGAGGAAGCAAACGGATGGACTGGCCATCCGTTCTGGTGGCCGGTTCTGGTGACGCCGCGCAACACCAAGACGGTAGTGTTCACCAGCGAACAAGTTGGCGTCGAAGAATAAACTGATTGTCTACGGGACGGGTTGACGCTTAGGTGACCATTGTATCGAAATGTGTTGCATCATGAAAAACGGAATAATCGTTGGATTATATACAAAAGGGAGGACTTCGAATTGAATTCTTTTTTAGAAGAATTGCAGTGGACGCAAGATGCGACGTTACATATTTCAGCGCATGACAAACAATTGATTTCTGTTGATGATTTGCCTCTTCAACGCGCGACGTTGCAGTATCTGCGTTACTTTGCCCCTTCAGGCGTTTACCTCCATCAGAAAATGGCGTTGGAATTTTTTTTGCAAAGGCATAACGTCTGTATGACGACGGGAACCGCATCCGGAAAGAGCCTTCCTTTTTATGCAGCAGCGATTGAACAGATTGCAAATGATCCGTCCGTTCGGATTCTGGTAACTTATCCTCTCAAGGCTCTTGGGGTTGAACAGGAGGAGCGGTGGAGGCAAGCATTGAAACTGGCCGGTTTGGATGCCCAAGTGGGAAGAATCGACGGTCAAGTGAAACAGCAGCAAAGAAATACGATTTTGAAACAATGCAAGGTTGTGATCATGACACCGGACGTCATTCATGCCTGGCTGCTTCCAAATATTTCTGAAACGGTATGCCTGCATTTTTTAAAACGTTTGGGTTTGATTATTGTGGATGAAGTGCATACGTATACCGGGGTATTCGGATCAAATTCGGCATTTTTGTTCAGGCGGCTGAGGCATCTTCTAGCGTTATTAAATGTGGAACCCCGGTTTATTTGCGCGTCGGCTACGATTACGGAAGCGGAAAAGCATTTGCAGAAGCTTTTTGGTGTTTCGTTTCAGTTGATCGGCAGTGAGCACGATACTTCCCCTAAGCATGGTGTCGATTTAGTTTTTCTGAGGCCGCCCGGCCAGTCGGATCTGCTGACGGAAACAGCTCATTTGCTTGCCAGGCTTGCACAGGAAAAATGCAAATTTATAGCTTTTGTCGACAGTCGCAAGCAAACTGAACATTTGGCGACCATCTTATCAAGGGAAAAGCAAGAGGATAACGAAGAAATGGAGTGGGAAAACGCCGCAGCGTTCGACGGGGAACATTTGATGAAAGCCAATGTGCTTCCTTATCGGGCAGGATATGAAGAGCGAGATCGGGCGGTTATTCAGCAACGTTTGAGTAAAGGCCAACTTCAAGGAGTAATCAGCACTAGTGCATTAGAACTCGGTTTGGACATACCTAACCTGGATGCTGCTGTGTTGATAGGGGTACCCAATTCGGCGACAAGCCTGTTCCAAAGAATCGGCAGGATTGGACGGCATAAGCGTGGAACGGTTTACGTGATCCATACAGGAAGTTATTTCGACGAGATCGTATTTCGCAAGCCTGAAAGTTTGCTGAAACGTCCTCCAGTCGAAAGTGCTCTTTATCTGGACAATCCTCGGATTCAGTATATTCACGCCTTATGCTTGGCTCGAATTGGAGGAGAACATGATCAAGTGGCTGGAAGAGACGATTCCTTATTCAAGAGCCAAATTGATTGGCCTGAAGGTTTTTTGGAAGTTTGCAGGGCAGAACGGATTGGGGCCATTACTCCCGAGTTGCAGCAAATGAAAGCAGAAGCGGGGGATGCCCCGAACCACATTTTTCCGCTCCGTGACGTGGAGAGCCAATTCAAAGTAGAATTGAAACAAGGCCCGGAACAAAGGGATCTTGGGAACCTTTCATTCAGCCAGGTATTACGGGAGACGTATCCCGGTGCCGTGTACTATTATACGACTCAGGCTTTTCGGGTGTATAAGGTGAATGTTCCGTCCAAAACTGTGAGCGTCCGAAAAGAAAAGCGGTATTCGACGAAACCTATGTTTCAACCGACACTCGTATTTCCGAACTTGATGGAAGGGAATGTGCATGTGGCAAGAAAATATGAATCGTTATTGGCGATCGAATGCAATTTACAGATAAGCGAATCGATAATTGGTTACAAGGAACGTCGGGGTCCTAGTGAAACAAAAGTGGATTATCCCCTGAGTACTCTAGAAACGGGAATCTATTTTGCACATCAACGATTTACTCGAACCTTTTTTTCAAGCGGGGTAGTGCTCTCGCATCCGTCTTTTCATACATGTTCAAAGGAAGCGTTGGATCAGGCAATTCGGTTGATTTATGAAGCATTCTTGTTTCAAGTTCCGCTTGAACGCCAGGATGTTGATATTGCCGTCGATCGCTATCGGGTAGGAAAAGATCCTTACTTCCGAGAGGGAGACCGTTTTGTTGCCTTTTTTGATCAAACCTATGGGAGTTTGCGATTGTCAGGCAAGCTTTTGGAAGAGAATGTATTGCGCCATTTGTTTTCCCAAGCCATGGAGATTGCTGAGGTTGACCGGGAATGGGAATTGTCCCCGGAAACGATTCATCTGCTTAAGCAATTGCATGTTTGCGCTCAAAGCGAAGGGTGTAATGTGCAGTTGGATACTCCTTTTCCGGTCGATGACGATCAATTCGTGGCTGTCATTGTACCTGGCAGCAAGGGGATAGCCCTGATCGGCGGTAACCGGGAATATAACGTAGAATCCATCTTTTTCTCTCCCCGTCAGAACGAGTTGTGCTATCGTGGGAGATATGTGGATCAGGAGAAACATGATACGAGTACCATCATTCTTCCGGTAACAGGCGTTGTTCCTATCCCGGGTGAAAGTCGGCTAGGAAGATACAATATGGACAGCGGAGAGATTGACGATATTGTGGAAGGGTGAAACGGTTGAACCGAACATAAAGGAAGTGTGGTTAAATTGAAACAAACTTTGCTTCTCCGAGAGTTGAATGCCGAGTATGCAGTGTCAACAACCACATGGATTGCATGTGTAGATAAAGCTCGGCTCCAGTCATTTCTGAAAGATTGGACCTGGATCAATATCGGACTGGAATTGTCTGCAGCAATGCTCAGCGTTCAGGAAAATGAAAGAATGGATACGGTTTCGGAACTGTTGCGAAAAATCGTTTCTGATGTTCCAGGAACACAATTGGTGCTAGACCAGATCGATATCTTGTTTTATCCCGATTTTCAGCTGGATGTACTGAAATTGTTGACACAACTGAATCGAAACAAAAGGCTCATCGTTGTATGGCCGGGTAGCTATCATGCAAATAAGCTTTATTATTCTAAACCCGAGTATGCTGATTACCACGAATATGATGTGCATCAATATGATGTTTTATGTATAACTGGATAGGAGTGATTCGAAGTGAAATATGGTGAACTGATCCAATTCGATCCCATTGAAACGGTCATTCAAATTCGCGACGCCGATGAATCGAGTAAGGCGCAAAAACTTGTACAAACCTATGTCATGTCTGACGATATGGCAGAGATGATCCATGACAAAATCCTGTCGCAGCTTTCCCTGGACGAGGTTGTCGATAACAAGGGTGTGCTGCTTGTCGGCAACTATGGAACCGGTAAATCTCACTTGATGTCCGTCATATCCAGTGTTGCGCATGATGCAAATCTGTTGTCCGATTTGCGAAACACCAAGTTTGCCGGTTACATGCGTCCAATTGCAGGCAGATTCGAAGTGCTTCGAATCGAGATCGGTGCGGTAAAAACGCCGCTTCGAGAGATTGTCGTCAAGGAATTGGAGCGGGATTTGGCGAAACGCGGCATTTCGTACCAATTTCCTCCTTCTGACTCGATTACAGGCAACAAGGAAGCTTTTGCTGCCATGATGGCCAAATTCGAGGGGAAATACGGCGACAAAGGCTATTTGCTGGTTATCGACGAATTGCTTGATTATTTGAAAAGCCGCACGCAGATGGATTTGATGCTAGACCTTGGATTTTTAAGGGAGATTGGCGAATTTATCAAAAATTCTCGGTTCCGGCTCATATGCGGCGTTCAGGAAGCTTTGTTCGACAATCCCAGTTTTTCCTTTGTGGCTTCGACTTTATTGAAAGTGAAAGACCGTTTCGAACAAGCGATTATCCGGCGCGAAGACATCGCTTATGTCGTTTCGGAACGGATATTACGAAAAACGCCGGAACAGAAAGCGAAAATTAGGGAGCATTTGCAAAAATTTTGCCCGCTATATAAAAACATGTCGGAACGGCTGGACGATTTTGTTGATCTGTTTCCCATCCATCCGGCATATATCGAAACGTTCCAGAAAGTATACCTTGCCGAAAAAAGGGAAGTGCTAAAAACTATTTCGGCAACCGTCAAAGGACTGATCGATGACGATGTACCGGATCAAGAACCTGGCATCAAATCGTACGATACATATTGGAAATATATCAAGGAAAATATGGCTAAGAAAGCTGAACCGGAAGTGAAAGAGGTGCTGGCAAAGAGCGGGGTGTTGGAAGATATTGTTAACCGGTCTTTCACTCGCCCGGCCTACAAGCCGATTGCGCTTCAAATCATCTATGCATTGAGCGTTCACCGGTTGACAACCGGTAGTCTTGATGTGAAAGCGGGATTAACGGCGCAAAATTTGAAAGACGATTTATGTCTGTATATTCAAACGCCAGTCGCGGAAGAAGAGTTCTTGTTGTCCACCGTTCAGTCCGTTCTGAAAGCGATCATGGAAACGGTCAGCGGACAATTTATCGAATACAACAAAGATAACGAACAGTATTATCTCGATCTGAAAAAGGACATCGACTACGACGCGAAAATCGAACAAAAGGCAGCTGTGCTGCATGACACCCAGTTGAATGTTTACTTTTATTCCGTACTCTATGATTTGCTCGATTGGGATGCCCCGGAATATGTGAGCGGGCACAAAATTTATGAATACACGCTGAACTGGGAAGAGAAGAACATATTCCGTTCTGGATATTTGTTCATGGGAGAGTCAAATGAACGTCCAACAGCTCAGCCGCCGCAGGATTTTTACATTTATTTTTTGCCGCCATACGGCGAGTTGACAGCCAAAGATGAGAAGAAAGACGACGAGGTGTTTTTCAAGTTTGCAGGAAGCGATGACTTCAAGCAGACATTGAAGTTGTTCGCGGCAGCCAACGAAATGGAAATATTTGCAGCGCAGAGCGACACGAAAAAAGTGTATCGTTCAAAGGCCGATGACTCTAAAAAAGCGTTGAAAAAATGGTTTGACGCCAATAAATTGACGTGTTTCTCCGTCATTTACAAAGGTTCAAACCGTCAATTGACGGAAGTGCTGCATGGAAGGCGGATTCAAGACCGGACATTCAAGGAATTGGTTGATTCCGCAGCGTCGGTGTGTTTATCCGAATATTTCCGAAAATTATATCCTCAATATCCGAAGTTTCTCATCAAGATTACGCCGAACAACAGGGCGGAAGTGTTGCGGAGAGGGCTGGAGACGATCGCCGGTAAGCAAACGCAAGACGGTTTGAATTTGTTGGAAAGCTTCGGACTCATCGAAAACGGAAAAATCAAACCGGAATCGTCAAAGTATGCTTCGCATTTCATCAAGTTATTGAATAAACTTCCGTCCGGACAGGTCATCAACGCTTCGGATTTGATCGAAAATCCGTACGACGATGTTTTATATGACAAAGAATTCAAACTGGGTGTCGAATGGATCGTCCTTATTCTGGCGTCTCTCGTTTACAGCGGCCATCTCATGTTGACAGCTGAAAATAATGTTCGTTATGACGCTTCCAACTTGGATGCTTTGGCTAAGGAGAACTTGAGCGTTTTGTACGGCTTCAAGCATATCGGTAAGCCGAAAGCTCCCGCAATGGCCGAGTTGAAGCGGTTATTCGGCATTCTGGGTATACCGGAAGGGTTGATCGTCAATCCGAATACATGGGACGATGCGGTCAAGGAATTGCTGGCCAAAGGGAAAGAACTGTTCGAGAAGGCGTCAAGAGCCTACAATGCGTTGAACGGCCATTTCTCCTTGTGGGGAGAACGATTGATTCCGGACAATTTGCTGGACGTGTATAAAACGAACATTCGCAGCGTCCAGGAATTGTGGGGAGCGTTGACCAGCCGCTTTAATACGCCTGCAAAACTGCAGCATTTCGATTATACGACGGAACAGCTTGATCGACTGGAAGAGGGGCTGAAGGCGCTCGAAATTGTCGGGCGGTATGAAGAAATGAAATCAATCTGTTCCGCCGTGGTGGAATACATCGGCAAGATTGAGTTGTTGACATTGGATGATTCGCTTGCAGAAAAAATCCGCCAAGCGAAAGAGAAGTTTTTTGACGTTCGGGATCGGCTGCGCGAGTCCGATGATGTAACCGGGATGTGTGTGCAGCTTAACAAGGAACTGGAACAGATCAAAGATACCTACATCACATGGTACGTTGGACAGCATGCCAAATGTCGCCTTGGAATCAACGACAGCGCAAGGAAAGGCGATATTCAGGAAAGCCGAAACATGGCCAATCTGAACAAATTGTCGGGGATTCAGGGCATCTTATCCGTCGGAAAATTGAACGAATTGAAAAGCGAATTGGCAGGACTGAAAACGTGCTATGAGTTGTCGTCTACAGAACTTCGTCAGCATTATATTTGTCCGCACTGCCACTTTAAACCCGGCGATCACGAAAAACCGGTCAAAGGACGCCTGGAGACAATTGAAAACAAAATTGAACAATTACTGGACGAATGGACCCATGCGATACTCGCAAGTGTTGAGGATCCGATTGTCGTTCATGATGTAGTGTATTTGCGAGCGGATCAGAAGGAATTGATCGAAGGGTTTATCCGCGATCGAAAGCTGCCCGATATCGTGGACGGCACTTTCGTAGACGCGGTCAATACATTGCTGCAGGGACTTGACAAAGTGGAAGTCGATATCCGGGAGTTGCTCGATGCGATGACTGCTTGGGGGCCTTGTGCAGTGGACGATATCAAAGGCAAATTTGAAGCGTTGGTGAACAAGTGGACAGGCGGCAAAGACAAGACCAGAGTTCGGATTATCATCAAACAATGAAAGGTGAGTCAGCAGTGAAACTGACAAAGGAACAGATAGACCGCGTTCGCGGACTGGAAGGATTCCCGATTGCCAAAGATGAAGACATCATCGCCTTATCTGCGCCGCCGCATTACACGGCGTGTCCGAATCCGTTTATCGAAGACTTCATCCGCGAACACGGCAAACTTTATGACGAAACGAACGACGACTACCATCGCGAGCCGTTTGCGGCAGATGTCAGCGAAGGCAAGAGCGATCCGATTTATAACGCGCACAGCTACCACACGAAAGTGCCGCATAAGGCGATCATGCGTTATATATTGCACTATACCGATCCCGGCGACATTGTGTTCGACGGATTCTGCGGAACGGGCATGACCGGTGTCGCTGCACAGTTGTGTGGCAGCCCTGATCCAGAGTTCAAGATGCAAATCGAGCGGGAAATGCCCGGTGTGAAATGGGGAGCCCGCAAAGCGGTGTTGAACGATCTTTCTCCCGCGGCGACATTTATTGCCTACAATTACAACACGCCGGTGGATGTTCTTGCTTTTGAACAGGAAGCGAAAAGGATTCTGGCGGATTGTGAGAAAGAATGCGGCTGGATGTACGCGACTCCTCATACCGACGAGAAAGGGAAACCGTTGTCCGGGCTGGATGGCGAGACGATCATGGGACGGATCAACTACGTCGTTTGGTCCGACGTGTTTGTTTGTCCGCACTGTACGAAAGAGATCGTATTCTGGGATGTGGCGGTGGACAAGGAAAGCGGTTCGGTCAAGGACCGGTTCCGCTGCAGCCACTGCGGTAGCGAGCTGAAAAAAACGGACTGCGAGCGGGCGCAGATTGCGTTTTACGACAGGGCACTCAAAGAGCATATCACGATGGCCAAGCAGGTGCCGGTATGGGTCAATTACTCCGTTGGGAAGAAGCGTTACGAGCGCCCGCCGGTTCAATATGACCTCGATTTGATCCAAAAAATCGATGAGATGGATATTCCGTACTGGTTTCCGACCGACCGTATGCCGGAAGGTTACAATACAGAACAGCCGAAACGTTCCCATGGGATTACGCATGTGCATCATTTTTATACGAAGCGGAATTTGTGGGTATTATCGTCTTTAATTGGATTCTCAAAAAAAAGTTCTTCTCAATCGACGATTTTGTTCTTATTATCTTCGATTAATATCCACATTAACAAAATGAGGAGATATCAACCCGTTAAGCCCGGAGGAACTCCAGGTTTGCCAGGTACACTATACATCTCATCCAATAATGTCGAATTATCCTTGTTTGATGTGATCCCAAGAAAACTACGTGACATAAAACAAGCACTATCAAAAATGAAATTGGGGCCACAACAATCCTTAATCACAACTCAGTCTTTATCTGTAACTGCTAATATGCCTGAGAATTTTGCTGACTATATATTTACAGATCCGCCGTTTGGTAATAATCTGAATTACTCAGAGCTTAATTTTCTATGGGAAGCTTGGCATCGCGTGTTTACCAACAACAAGCCCGAAGCCATCGTCAATGCTGTGCAGCGCAAGGGGTTGCCGGAGTATCAGGAGCTGATGGAACGCTGTTTTGCCGAATGCTACCGGATTCTCAAACCGGGCAGATGGATGACGGTTGTATTCCACAATTCACAGAATTCCGTCTGGAATGCGATCCAGGAGGCGCTGCTCCGAGCCGGGTTTGTGGTGGCTGATGTGCGTACGCTGGATAAGAAACAGGGGAGTTTCAAACAGGTGACGACCACCACCGCGGTGAAACAGGATTTGGTTATTTCCGCATATAAGCCGAAAGATAGCTTCAAACGCCGTTTTCTTGAGCGGGCGGGAAGTGAGGAAGCGGCTTGGGATTTCGTCCGGCAGCATTTGGAGAAACTGCCGAAAGTGGTAGAAAGTAAATCGGGTAAACTGGAGATCATCGCTGAGCGGCAGGCGTTTCTGCTGTTCGACCGCATGGTGGCGTTCCATGTGCAGAACGGCATTGCCGTTCCATTGGATGCCGGGGATTTTTACAAGGGATTGAAAGAGCGGTTTATCGAAAGGGACGGCATGTATTTCCTTCCCGACCAGGTGAACGAATACGATGAGAAGCGGATTCGTATGGACGTCGACAACGTACAATTGTCGTTCTACGTCACGGACGAAAAAACCGCCATTCAATGGCTGTACCGGGAATTGCAGACACCGCAGACCTATCAGGAACTGCAGCCGAAATTCGTACGCGAACTGCATCAGCTCAAATACGAGAAGATGCCGGAACTTGGAGATATTTTGGAAGAGAATTTCCTTCAATACGAAGACGGGCGTTGGTATGTTCCGGATGTGAACAAGGCATCGGATTTAGCCAAACTTCGCGAGAAACGACTGGTGAAAGAATTTGAAGAATATGCAGCCGGCACAGGAAAATTGAAAGTATTTCGGATGGAAGCGGTGCGGGCCGGATTCGACAAATGCTGGAAAAGGCGCGAGTTTCAAACGATCGTGCGGGTGGCAAAAAGGCTTCCGGAAAATGTGATCCAGGAAGACCCGGCAATACTGATGTACGTCGATAATGCAACCAATATGGTGGACCGGTGAGAATCATGAGAAAAATCGGTGATTGGGCCATTGATCCGATCCGTAACTGCCGGGTTCGAATTATTGAACGAACCGAGTTGTGGGGGTATGCAACGTGCCAAGTATTCGATCCGGCAAAAAAAGAGGTATACGCTGTACCGGAAGAACGACTGATCGATCATTTTGAAGTAGTTTGTCACGAAGATTTCATTCGGTTTATTGCTGCGCATTCTAAAATCCGAAACGAATTGGCTGAAGGAATTCTGTCGCAAATCAGCGGCAGAATTCTGCCTTTACCACACCAACTTTACGCCCTCCACCGTGTTTTGGAGAGTAATCAAATCCGCTTTTTATTTGCGGATGAAGTGGGTCTCGGAAAAACAGTGGAGGCTGGTTTGGTTATAAAGGAGTTGAAGGCGAGGGCGCTGGCCAAACGGATTTTGATTGTCTGCCCAAAGGGGCTTGTCACACAGTGGTGCGCGGAGATGAAAGAAAAATTTGATGAAACCTTTCATATTATTTTGCCGGAAGATGCGGACACCATTCGCAGGCTATATGGCAGCGGGGATGTATACAGCCGTTTTAACCAGGTTATTTGTTCCTTGGATGCCATTAAACCGTTAGAGAAACGCTCGGGATGGGATCGCGAGAAGATTGAACGGTATAACAAGGAACGGATCGAAGCCGTTTTGGATGCGGGATGGGATTTGGTCATCATTGACGAAGCGCATCGGGTAGCGGGAAGTTCGCAGCAAGTGGCTCGGTATAAGCTTGGCGCTCAGCTTGCCAAGGCAGCTCCGTATTTGTTGTTGCTGACCGCAACGCCACATTCAGGGAAGTCGGAACCGTTTTTGCGGCTGATGCGAATGTTGGACGAGAAAGCATTCCCGGATGCGCGTGCAATCGTCAAACAACAGGTCGCTCCTTATATTGTCCGTACAGAGAAACGCTCTGCAGTCGATCACGAAGGGAATCGTCTATTCAAAGACAGAGTGACGAAAGTGATGGAGATTCGATGGGAAGAACGCCATAGCTTACAGAAAAAACTGTATGAAATGGTGACTCGTTATGTCAGGAACGGATATAATCAAGCTTTGCGTGAGAAAAAGACGCATATCGGTTTTTTGATGGTTTTGTTACAGCGATTGACAACCAGCAGCACGGCTGCCATTCGGGAAAGTCTGGAAAGACGGATTCATATTCTGAAAAACCAGGATGTGCAACTCGTGCATTCCGCCACTGAAAACTGGTTCGATTTGGATTCAGAAGAAGCTTTAGAGGATGCCATTTCACTTAAATCCACCGATTGGAGAATTGAACTGGAAGAACTAAAACGTCTTCACGCTGTAGCCAAACAAGCCGAATTTCAGTATACCGATGCCAAAGCGGAACAATTGCTGACACTGTTAGATCGGCTCCGGACGGAACAATCTGTTGGGAAGGCGATTATTTTTACTGAATTTGTCGCGACACAGCAATACCTTCGCGAATTTTTGGAAAAGCAAGGGTTTTTGGTTTCTTTGCTGAACGGTTCGATGAATTTGGAGGAACGAAACGATGTACTGAAGCAATTCCGACATGACACTGATATCCTCATTTCGACAGATGCAGGCGGCGAAGGCTTAAACCTGCAATTTTGCAATGTGGTGATCAATTACGATTTGCCGTGGAATCCGATGAAAATCGAACAGCGCATCGGTCGGGTGGATCGGATCGGCCAAACAAAAGATGTGATTGTATATAATTTTATATTATCTGATACCGTTGAAAACCGCGTTCGAAAGGTATTAGAATACAAATTAAACAATATTTTCCGTGAAATGGGGATCAATAAATTGCATGATGTTTTGGATAGCGAGATGGCAGAGTACGATTTCACGGATGTCTATATCAAATCCGTGACCGACCCCGAGGCGATTGAAACGCACGTTCATCGAGTTGAAAATGACATTTTGCAACAGATCAAACAAGCATTGAAAATTCGGGACATCGTTGCGGATGAACGTACATTCGACACAGAACGGGCAGTTCAAATGGCCCGAAGCGGTATTGCGGATTTGACGCTTCGCATGGTGGCCAGTTATCATCGCTGGAATGGTCGGGAAGAACTTCCACTGTTAGAGAGTCTTGATTTGAACGACTCAGAAATTCGATCATTGTTAGCACAAGATTTTTATCGAAACGATCAAGATCCTGTCATAACGATATATCTTCCCGGTTTGCCGAATGAGCCGGGTTTTTGGTCGTTATGGGAACTGGTTTTAACGAACGATACAAGGGATCGTCGCATTTTTCCTTTGTTCATGAATAGGGAAGGGGTGTTTCGTCCAGCTTCTGCCAGACGGATTTGGAATGAATTGCTGTTGCCTGATCGGGAGATCGGTATTGGTCCGATGGTACAATTGACCGCTGAACAAGAAACATCACTATATGCGGGCGCTCGAGACGTGGCGCACAATCTGCTCATTGAATTGAAAACAGGGAGAGAACGGAGAATCGAGGAAGAACAGAAGAAGGCACTCTTTGCCATGCGCCTTCGTTTAGATTCAGTTGAAAAAATTGGACTGGATACGATCAAACGCAAAAGAAAACAGGAACTTTTGGCGGAAGAAAAACGGTTGAAAGCGGAATTTGCCGAGAAAAAAATATTGAGTCCGATTTTGAAACCGGTTTTCGTCGCTTATGTGGAGTGAACGGATATGTTTGGGAATTGGTTATTGTCAAAACTAGCAGCGGATTATGAACACCGTATATTGGCATTGGACCCCGATGAACTGATTCGCCGCTGTGGCCTGAAAGACGAACTGAAGAAGAGAAGTTTCGATATTATCGTCATGGATGAGATGAATCCCATCGAATTCAGATACAAATATGAGTCCGAATACCGAAATCGCGATCGAAAAGTCCTGTATCTTGTTCATAAGCCTTTGGAGACGTTTATCCCATATGATATTCGTAATCAATGTTATGAGGTTCATCTTGATTATGAATCCTTGTTTCCAAAATTGAATGCGGCTGTTTTGCGGCAAGCGAAATCGATTGATTTATCGTTATTGTATTTGGCGTATCAAAATGATTTCGGCGGTTATAGAGGAGAAGAGGAAACGAGAACGTTTCTGAAACATGACATGTACTCGCGGCAAAACGCCGATGAATATGCCAAGTGGTTATGTGACAGGATTCGTGATAGAATTGACAGTGCTCGGCACTATGAGGACTGGTTTGCTATAGCCAAGCAGTGGGCTGCATTGCGCATGCTTCGAGATGGCGGATTTGCAAATGTAAATCTTGGCTCTCTTTTGATATCATTGGAACGTGCATTCAAAGAGTGGTTAATGAACAATTATAAACGGCTTTCCGCAAGTTATCATGCAGATAGCCCGGTTATGTTGCATAAGACGAATGAATACATTCACTTCCGAGGCAACAAGCTTGCTCTCATTGTTGTGGACGGGATGTCACTGGTTAATTGGCTAACATTTGAAAAAGAAGATGACGTCCCGGGATTTTCTTATGATGTGTCTTGTGTCTTTGCCTTCATTCCTACAATTACGGCGGTGTCCAGATTGTCGCTTTTCTCAGGGAAATTGCCGTCAGAAATGTCCAAACCGTTCGTTCTAGCAAATGAAGAAAAAGAATGGAGAGCTTATTGGAAACAATATGGCTATAAGGAACAAGAAATTGCCTATCTGCGCGGAACGGATTGCGAAATTCCGTCTTCCGTCAAAGTGGCGGGTATCGTTGTGAATACCATCGACAATATTATGCATGGACAGATACAAGGGCAATCCGGCATGTTCAGGGATACAGTTTCTTGGTCGAAATCAGGGGAGTTGCAGGCGCTGATCTTGCGATTGCTTGAACGAGACATGCGAGTGTTTATTACATCGGATCATGGAAACATGGAAGCAATCGGACAAGGACGTCCGTCTGGTGAAGGCATTCTTACCGAGGTCGCGGGACAGCGATGCCGAATCTACCAGGAATTCGCCGATACGGCCTACATCGAAAGCACTTTCCGGACGATTCCCTTCCCGGCTGTCTATTTGCCGAAGGATTTTCAATATATTCTCTCTGAAGAAGGACTTTCCTTTCAAGCCCGCGGTAAGACCGCTATTTGTCACGGCGGTATGAGTTTGGAAGAAGTAATTGTCCCTTTTATTCAGGTTAAAGGAGTAAGTGTATAATGAGCAAGTCGGTTGTTCTTTCGAGATCGTTAAAGCCCGAATGGCTTGACATGACGCTTGAATTCTGGTTGGAGACCCATGATCCCGGACAAACTCGAGTTCGGTTGAATGAGTACTTATCACAACATATCTGTAGCGCTACCGTTTTGCGAAAAACGAGAGAAATTCTTATGCACACTTGGGTTGATGTGGATGATTCTTTGAGGCCATTGCGTGATATGGGAGTTTCCATTTTTCATTCTTGCCCATCAAGAGAAAGGATAGCCATTCATTGGGTCATGCTGATTGCGGTATTTCCGTTATTTAAGGATCTTTGCGGAACCATTGGCAAGTTAACAAGTATTCAGGATGAGTTTACCACTTCACAGATTACAAGACGAATATTCGAACTGTGGGGGGAACGGACAACGTTAGTGCATTCTTTAAGCAAAAATATGAAGACGCTGAAAGAATTCGGCGCAATTCATCAACGAAAACCGGGATTTTATGAACGGATAAGAAAGCCGATTTGTGATGAACGAGTTATTGAGTTCATGCTATATGGGATGATCAAGTCTGGAAATAAACTGTATCACAGTATTTCAGAATTCGAGCGGCAAAAAGAATTATTTGCATTTGAATTCGAATCCAATTTTGAACATCTGAATCGATCGAATTTGCTAAAATTAGACAGAGTGGGAGGAGAACTGGTGGTAAGTATTTAACCTGAATCCGTGATCATTCGACGAATAAATACAAGGAGAAAGCAGGCAAATGCAGCCCCGAAGACGAATCATTCAGGTATTCGAAGCTTCGCAACCAT
>NICF_comb_assmDRAFT_10001212_pt1 | contig 20654 bp, 19 predicted proteins | sample NewIslPassag4_SG_FD_11279 | JGI IMG/M metagenome (IMG submission 11279) | reverse complement strand
CGGGGCGGCGCCGGTCCTCCGGCGCCGCCCGTTCCATCAGTTCGTCTTGGCGAGAAAGCCGGCTTCCTTCATCAGCTCGTAATGAAGTTTCTCGGCGTTCTCGACCCACTTCCGGTATTCGTCGCCGGTCATGAAGGTCTGATTGTAGGCGCCCTTCTCCATGTATTCCTTCCAGTCCGGCGTGGCGCGCACCTTCTTGAACAGCTCGACGTAATAGTCGACATGCTCCTGCTTCACGCCGGCCGGCATGAATATGCCGCGCAGCATCAGGTAGCTGACGTCCACGCCCGATTCCTTGCAGGTCGGAATGTCGTTCCACGACATCGTGTCGGTCATCTTGTCCTTGTAGGGCATGCGCTGCTCGTCGAAGACGCAAAGCGGCCGCAGTTTGCCCGCCCGCCAGTGCGCGACCGCCTCGATCGGATTGTTGACCGTCGAGTGGACGTGATTGCCGACGAGCTGGACCGCCACGTCGCCGCCGCCCTTGTAGGGAACATACGTGAAGGGCTTGCCCGCGACCTTCTGCAGGGCGACCGTGATGATCTGGTCCTCCTGCTTCGAGCCAGTGCCGCCCATCTTGAACTCGCCGGGCTGACCGTTGCCGACCGCCGTCAGGTATTCCTTGGCGGTCTTGTAGGGCGATTCGGCGTTGACCCACAGCACGAACTCGTCGAGGGCGAGCATCGCGACCGGCGTCAGATCCCGCCAGCTGAAGGGAACGCCCGAGGCGAGCGGCGTCGTGAACAGGTTCGAGAGCGTGATGATCAGCTTGTGCGCATCACCCGGGCTGCTCTTGACATCGAGGAAGCCCTCGGCGCCGGCGGCACCCGCCTTGTTGATGACGACGATCGGCTTGTCGGCCAGATTGTGCTTCGAAACGACGCCTTGGATGAATCGCGCCATCTGATCGGCGCCGCCGCCGGTGCCGGCCGGCACCACGATCGTGATCTGTTTGGTCGGTTCCCAAGCCGCGAAAGCGGAACTCGTCGCGATCGCCGCGGCGACCGCAACGCCGGCGACGGCTGTCAGTCGCCGGAAGAGCCGTAGTTTCGCCACGTTCATGTTTCTCTCCCTGAATGTTGATTGATCTCTTTTGTCGTTTTTCTTGAGAGCGTAGCGCGGGCCGGCACCGGGCGTCCAGCGGACCCCCGGCACAAATCCCCCGCTACGCTCCGGTTCCCGGCGCCGGCACCGTGCGCTGCAGCATTCCCTTCGCCCACGACACCAAGGGCCATAGCAGCAACGCCAGTCCCAGCGACATGATGGATGCCACCAGCCAGTTCGACCAGAAGACGCTCAGGCTTCCGCCCGACAGCAGCATCGACTGGCGGAAGGCGCTTTCGGCCATGTCACCCAGCACCAGTGCGAGCACCAGCGGCGACAGCGGATAGTCCAGCTTCTTGAACGCATACCCGATCACGCCGAAGACGAGCATGAGGGCGATGTCGAACGCGGCGTTGTGGACCGTGTAAGCGCCGACCGCGCAGATCACGACGATGACCGGCGCGATGATGCTGAACGGAATGCGCAGAATCGCAGCGAACAGCGGCACGCAGGTGAGCACGATCAGCAACCCGGCGACGTTGCCGAGATACATGCTGGCGATCAGCCCCCAGACGAAATCCTTCTGTTCGACGAAGAGGAGCGGCCCCGGCTGCAGGCCCCAGATCAGGAGACCACCCAGGAGGACCGCCGCCGTCGGCGAGCCCGGAATGCCGAGCGTGATCATCGGCAGCAGCGCGCTCGTGCCCGCCGCGTGCGCGGCGGTCTCGGGCGCCACGACGCCTTCGATTTCACCCTTGCCGAACCGGTCGCCGTTCCGCGACACGCGCTTGGCGATGCCGTAGCTCATGAACGAGGCCGGGGTGGCGCCGCCGGGCGTGATGCCCATCCAGCAGCCGATCGCCGCCGAACGCAGCGAGGTGACCCAGAACTGCGGCAGCTTCTTCCAGGTCTGCCACACCACCGTCGGGTTGAGTTTCGCCGCCCCGCCCTTGAACGACAGCCCCTCTTCCATCGACAGCAGGATCTCGCCGATGCCGAACAGGCCGATGACGGCGATCAGGAAGTCGAAGCCGCGCAGGAGCTCCGTCGTGCCGAAGGTCATGCGCAGCTGGCCGGTGACGGTATCGAGCCCGACGCAGGCCAGCGCGAAGCCGAGGGTCATCGCCGCGATCGTCTTGAACGCATTGCCGCGTCCCATGCCGACGAAGCTGCAGAACGTCAGGAACTGCACGGCGAAGAATTCCGGCGGGCCGAACTGCAGCGCGAAGCCGGCGATGAGCGGCGCGAGGAAGGTGATGACGACGACCGCGATGAAGGCACCGACGAAGGACGAAGTGAACGCCGCGGTGAGCGCTTCGCCGGCTCGTCCCTGCTGGGCCATCGGATGGCCATCGAAGGTCGTGGCGACCGACCAGGGCTCGCCCGGAATGTTGAACAGGATCGAGGTGATCGCGCCGCCGAACAGCGCCCCCCAGTAGATGCACGACAGCATGATGATCGCCGACGTGGGCGGCATGCTGAACGTGAGCGGCAACAAGATGGCCACGCCGTTTGCCCCGCCCAGCCCCGGCAACACCCCGATGAGCACACCGAGGGTGATTCCGATCAGCATCAAGACGAGGTTGAAGGGTTCGAGAACGACGGCGAAGCCGTGGAACAGCGATGCGATCTCTTCCAAATCGCTCCTCCCCTGCGTTTCCTCCTGCCACCCCTCATGTTCTTTTTGGGGAGAGGCGGCACCGTTGACGTCAACGCCAACGGGATCGGGGTGTGGCGGTTATCGTGGCCTGTCCCCGGCCCGCCTTGCACCCCGTTTGGTATCTGGTATACAAAATACCTGACGAATGGGATTCTACAGGTTGCCGGCGGCGGCGTCTACCGGTTGAACGAACAACCCGGTGTTCCGCCGGCGCGGCCGAGGGGAGGCAGGTTTCCGCCGTGACCGTCGTCAAGCTCTCCGTCAAGCCGATCGAGGCCGATCTCAGCTATCGGAACCAGGTCTATCACGCGCTGAAACGGGCCATCACCGAAATGAACATCTACGACAGCCGCGAGGAGCTGCGCCTCGACGAGCGGCGGCTGTCGCAGGACCTGGGCGTAAGCCGCACCCCGATCCGTGAGGCGCTGAACCGCCTCGAGCAGGAAGGCTTCGTCCGCTCGGTTCCCCGCCGCGGCGTGTTCGTCGTCCGCAAGACGAAGAAGGAGATCATCGACATGATCCGCGTCTGGGCGGCGCTCGAGAGCATGGCCGCCCGGCTGATCACCCTGCATGCGACCGACGAGGAGATCGCCCGCCTGCGCGAGCTGTTCGTCGATTTCCGCGACGGCCACGAGCCGAACGCTCACATCGACGAATATTCCGAGGCGAACATCCGCTTTCACCAGGCGATCGTGAACATGAGCCGCAACCAGCTTCTCATCGACACGATGGCGAACCTGTTCATCCACATGAAGTCGATCCGGCGCCGCACCATCTCGGAGAAGGATCGCGCGACCCGGTCCATCATCGACCACATGAACATCATCGAGGCGCTGGAGCGGCGCGAGACGGAACGCGCGGAGCAGCTCGTCCGCCAGCACAGCCTCGATCTCGCGGCGCACGTCGAGAAGCACGTGGACTATCTGGACTAAAGGCCGCCCGGAATCGCGGCGCCGGCCGGCGCCGTACCAAGATCAAATCGGCGGGGGACGAGCCCGCCCGTTGCAATCCTAGTCAGTGAGGAAACCATGGCCGAAGGAACGGCGAAACAACAGGACAAGACGATGGCGGACGAAACGCAGGAACTGACCGACGGCTTTCACCTCGTCATCGAGGCGCTCAAGCTCAACGGCATCAACACGATCTACGGCGTGCCCGGCATCCCGATCACGGACCTGGCCCGTCTGGCGCAGGCCTCGGGCATGCGCGTCATCTCGTTCCGGCACGAGCAGAACGCCGGCAACGCCGCCGCCATCGCCGGCTTCCTGACGAAGAAGCCCGGTGTCTGCCTCACGGTGTCGGCGCCCGGCTTCCTCAACGGTCTGACGGCGCTCGCCAACGCCACGACCAACTGTTTCCCGATGATCCTCATCAGCGGCTCGTCCGAGCGCGAGATCGTCGACCTGCAGCAGGGCGACTACGAGGAGATGGACCAGCTCGCCATCGCCAAGCCGCTCTGCAAGGCGGCCTTCCGCATCCTGAATGCCGCCGACATCGGCATCGGCGTGGCGCGCGCGATCCGTGCCGCGGTGTCGGGACGGCCGGGCGGCGTCTATCTCGATCTGCCGGCCAAACTGCTCTCGCAGGTCATACCGGCCGAAGTCGGCCGGCGGTCGCTCGTCAAGGTCGTCGATCCGGCGCCGGCCCAGATTCCCGCGCCGTCGGCGGTCAAGCGCGCGCTCGATCTGCTGAAAGGCGCGAAGCGCCCCCTGATCATCCTCGGCAAGGGCGCCGCCTACGCGCAAGCTGACGACGCGATCCGCACCCTGATCGAGACGACGGGCATTCCCTTCCTGCCGATGAGCATGGCCAAGGGCCTCCTGCCCGACACGCACCCGCTGTGTGCCGGCGCGGCGCGTTCGCTGGTGCTCAAGGACTCCGACGTCGTGATGCTGATCGGCGCCCGCCTCAACTGGCTGCTGTCGCACGGCAAGGGCAAGACGTGGGGCGAGCCCGGCTCGAAGAAGTTCATCCAGATCGACATCGAGCCCAAGGAGATGGACAGCAACGTCGAGATCGCGGCGCCGGTCGTCGGCGACATCGGCTCCTGCGTGTCGGCGCTGCTGGATGCGATGGGCGGCAAGTGGCAGGCCCCGCCGGCCGAGTGGCTCGACACCATCAAGGCGAAGAAGGAAGAGAACATCGCCAAGATGGCCACGCGGCTGATGAAGAACTCGGTGCCGATGGACTTCCACAGCGCGCTCGGCGCGCTGCGCACCGTCATCAGGGAGCGTCCCGACACCATTCTGGTCAACGAAGGGGCCAACACGCTCGACCTCGCGCGCGGGGTCATCGACATCTATCAGCCGCGCAAGCGGCTCGACGTCGGCACCTGGGGCGTCATGGGCATCGGCATGGGCTTCGCGGTCGCCGCCGCCATCGAGACCGGCAACCGCGTGCTGGCGGTCGTCGGCGACAGCGCCTTCGGCTTCTCCGGCATGGAGGTGGAGACGATCTGCCGCTACAAGCTGCCGGTCTGCGTCGTCGTCTTCAACAACAACGGCATCTATCGCGGGACCGAGGTCAATCCGTCCGGCGGTCCGGATCCCGCGATCACCGTGTTCGTCAAGGATGCGCGCTACGACAAGATCATCGAGGCATTCGGCGGCGTGGGCGTCCATGTGACGACGCCCGACGAGCTGAAGCGCGCCGTCGATGCGGCGCTCGACTCCGGCAAGCCGACCCTCATCAATGCGGTGATCGATCCGGCTGCTGGCACCGAGAGCGGGCGCATCGGCAACCTCAACCCGCAAAGCGCAATTCGCAAGAAGTAGGTCGTCATCCGAAGCGGCGATAGCGAAGACCGGTACGACCGGTCCTGCGTCGCCGCAGGCACAGGACAAAGGTTGCGGAGGAGATCAAGATGGCAACGAAGAGCAAGGCGAAGAAGTCGAAGGCCGCGAGCCGCAAGGCGTCGGCGCGCACCGTCAAGACGAAGTCGCGCGCCGTCAAGGCAAAGACGCGCGCGGTCGCGGCAAAGAGGCGAAACGGCAACGCCGTCGCGGCGAAGCGCAAGAACGGCAACGGCCTGCCCCCGCCGTCCAGGAAGCCGTGGGGAGCCGCCGGCAAGGCGCTGGAGGGCGTCCGCGTCCTCGACTTCACGCACGTGCAGTCGGGTCCGACCTGCACGCAGCTTCTTGCCTGGTTCGGCGCCGACGTGATCAAGGTCGAGCGTCCGGGGAGCGGCGACATCACGCGCACTCAGCTCCGCGACATACCGGGCGTCGACAGCCTCTATTTCACGATGCTCAACCACAACAAGCGGTCGATCACGATCGACACCAAGCATCCGCAGGGCAAGCGCGTGCTTGAGGCGCTCATCAAGGTCAGCGACGTGCTGGTGGAGAACTTCGCGCCCGGCGTGCTCGACCGCATGGGGCTGACCTGGGAGTACATCCACAAGCTCAACCCGCGCATGATCGTCGCCTCGGTGAAGGGCTTCGGCCCCGGACCGTACGAGGACTGCAAGGTCTACGAGAACATCGCGCAGTGCACCGGCGGTGCTGCCTCGACCACCGGTTTCCGCGACGGCCCGCCGCTCGTTACCGGCGCCCAGATCGGCGACTCGGGAACGGGTCTGCATCTGGCGCTCGGCATCGTCGCGGCGCTCTATCAGCGTCAGCGCACCGGCCGCGGCCAAAGGGTCCTCTGCGCGATGCAGGACGGCGTGCTCAATCTCTGCCGCGTCAAGCTGCGCGACCAGCAGCGCCTCAAGCACGGGCCGCTCAAGGAGTACAGCCAGTACGGCGAGGGTATCCCCTTCGGTGACACGGTGCCGCGTGCCGGCAACGATTCGGGCGGCGGCCAGCCGGGCTGGATCCTGAAGTGCAAGGGCTGGGAGACGGACCCCAACGCCTACATCTACTTCATCGCCCAGGCACCGGTGTGGGGCGCCATCTGCGACGTGATCGGCGAGCCGGGCTGGAAGACCGATCCGGAATACGCGACGCCGGAGGCGCGGCTGCCGAAGCTCCGGAAGATCTTCGACCGCATCGAGCAGTGGACCATGACCAAGACCAAGTTCGAGGCCATGGAGATCCTCAACAAGTACGACATCCCGTGCGGTCCGATCCTGTCGATGAAGGAGCTCGCCGAGGACGAGTCGCTGCGCAAGACCGGCACGATTGTCGAGGTCGATCACCCGACGCGCGGCAAGTATCTGACCGTCGGCAACCCGATCAAGCTGTCCGACTCGATCACCGAGGTGAAGCGGTCGCCGCTCCTGGGCGAGCACACGGACGAGATCCTGAAGAACGTGCTCGGCTTCAAGGCGCACGAGATCGCCGAGATCAAGGCGTCAGGCGCGCTCGGTGCACCGCAAGAGGCCGGGCAGAAGAACGCAGCCTGACGAAAGGCAGAGCAAGGAAGGGGTTTGGAAATGCGCATCGTTGTCCATGGCCAGCAGGCCTTCGGCAAGGCCGTCCTCGAAGCGCTGCTGAAGCGCGGCGAGAACGTGATCGCTGTCTACGTGGCGCCCGAGAAGGAAGGGCAGAAGGCCGATCCGCTGAAGGAAGCGGCGATGGCTGCCGGCATTCCGGTCTATCAGCCCAAGTCGTACCGCAAGCCCGAGGTGTGGGAGCAGTTCGCGGCGCTCAAGCCCGACCTGCAGGTGATGGCCTACGTCACCCTGTTCGTGCCGGAGGAGTTCCTCAATATCCCGACCTACGGCTCGATCCAGTACCACCCCTCGCTGCTGCCGCGGCACCGCGGGCCCAGCTCCATCAACTGGCCGATCATCCAGGGTGAGACGAAGACCGGCCTTACCATCTTCTGGCCGGACAACGGGCTCGATACTGGGCCGATCCTTCTGCAGAAGGAGACGCCGATCAACGACGACGACACGCTGGGCAGCGTCTATTTCGACCGCCTGTTCCCGATGGGCGTCGAGGCGATGCTCGAGGCGATCGACCTCGTCAAGGCCGGCAAGGCGCCGAAGATCAAGCAGGATGAAAGCCAGGCGACCTACGAGAGCTGGTGCAAGTTCGACGACGTCGAGATCGACTGGTCGCGGCCGCAGCAGCAGGTCTGGAACCTGATCCGCGGCTCCAACCCGCAACCGGGCGCCTGGACCAAATTCGAGGGCAAGGTCCTGCAGATCTACGACAGCAGGAAGCTGCCGGCCAGGGAAGGGGCCAAGCCCGGCGAGGTCACCGAGGTCACGGCGGACGGTTTCGCCGTCGCCTGCGGCGGCGGACAGATCCAGGTCCTGCGCGTGAAGCCGGCCGACGGCGCCAAGCAGAAGGCCGGCGAGTGGGCGGCGGCGGCGGGACTCAAGCCCGGCGCGATGCTGGGATGAGCCGTTCGCCCATTCACGAGTTCACAGACAACCACGAGTTCACTGACAAGACCGAGAAAACGCGTCGAGGGAAGAAACTATGCACGACCCGAAACAACAGCATCTGAATCCCAAGTCCGACATCGAGATTTCCCAGGCCGCCAAAATGCGGCCCATCCTCGACGTAGCGAAGGACAAGCTCGGCATCGACGCCAAGGACCTCGAGCCCTACGGGCACTACAAGGCGAAAGTCTCGCTCGACTACATCCGCACGCTGAAGGACAGGCCGAACGGCAAGCTGATCCTGGTGTCGGCGATCACGCCCACGCCGGCCGGCGAGGGCAAGACGACGACGACCGTCGGCCTCGGCGACGCGCTCAACTACATCGGCAAGAAGGCGATCATCTGCCTGCGCGAGCCCAGCCTCGGCCCCTGCTTCGGCATGAAGGGCGGTGCGGCCGGCGGCGGCTATGCCCAGGTCGTGCCGATGGAGGACATCAACCTCCACTTCACCGGCGACTTCCACGCGATCGAGTCGGCGAACAACCTGCTCGCCGCCCTCATCGACAACCACATCTACTGGGGCAACAGCCTGGGCATCGATCCGCGCCGGATCACTTGGCGCCGGGCCATGGACATGAACGACCGGGCGCTGCGCTCGATCGTCAACTCGCTCGGCGGCGTCGCCAACGGCTATCCGCGCGAGGACGGGTTCGACATCGTCGTCGCCTCCGAGGTCATGGCGATCTTCTGCCTCGCCACCGATCTCCAGGACCTGCAGCGCCGCCTCGGCAACATCATCGTCGGCTACACCCGCGACCGTAAGCCGGTGCGCGCGGCGGACCTCAAGGCCGCCGGTCCGATGACGGCACTGCTCAAGGACGCGCTGGCGCCGAACCTCGTCCAGACGCTCGAGAACAACCCCGCCTTCGTCCACGGCGGTCCCTTCGCCAACATCGCGCATGGCTGCAACTCGGTCATCGCGACGACCACGGCGCTGAAGCTGGCCGACTACGTGGTCACCGAGGCGGGCTTCGGCGCCGATCTCGGCGCCGAGAAGTTCATCGACATCAAGTGCCGCAAGGCGGGCCTGAAGCCCGACTGCGTCGTGCTCGTCGCCACGATCCGCGCGCTCAAGATGCATGGCGGTGTCGCCAAGGACGCGCTAAAGGAGGAGAACCTCGAGGCGCTGAAGAAGGGCATCGCCAACCTCGCCCGCCACGTGCGCAACGTGCAGAAGTTCGGCCTGCCGCTGGTGGTGTCGATCAACCGCTTCTCGGCCGACACGCCGGCGGAGATCGAGCTGGTCAAGAACGCCTGCGCCGAGCTCGGCGTCGAGGCGTTCATGGCGGATCACTGGGCGGCGGGCGGCGCCGGTGCGGTGGACGTCGCCAAGGCGGTCGTCAAGCTGTGCGAGACGAAGCCGGCCAAGGACTTCAAGTTCCTCTACCCCGACGAGATGCCGCTGTGGGAGAAGATCCGCACCATCGCGACGGAGATCTACGGGGCGCGCGACATCACCGCCGACAAGAAGGTGCGCAACCAGATCGCCGAACTGCAGGCCGGCGGCTTCGGCCACTATCCGATCTGCGTCGCCAAGACCCAGTACAGCTTCTCGACCGACCCGAACCTCAAGGGCGCGCCTAGCGACCACATCGTGCCGATCCGCGAGGTGCGGCTGTCGGCCGGTGCGGAGTTCCTGGTCGCGATCTGCGGCGAGATCATGACCATGCCGGGCCTGCCCAAGGTGCCGGCCGCCAACAACATCGAAGTCACGCCGGATGGCAAGATCACCGGCCTGTTCTGAGCGCGGCGTCCCAAACGCGACCGACGGGGCGGGTCATGCGACCCGCCCCCTTTTTTTGTGCGCGGCGTCGCCGTGCCATGCCCGCAAGCTGCGGGTCAGATGATCGGCGAGCGCCGCGGTCTGGCGCGAAACGCCGCCCGACCGGACGTGGAGGGTGATGTCGACGTCGGGAAACGGCGGAAAACCGTCGCGTCGCGTCAGACGCCGCAGTCGCGGGCTGACCGTCGACCGCTTGAAGACCGAGATCGCGAGGCCGGCCTCCACCGCCGCCTCGACGGTCGCGAGGCTGGGGCTCACATAGGCGAGCCGCCAGGGACGCCCCAGCTCGTCGAGAGCGCCGGTCGCCCAGCGCCGGAACAGGCAGCCGTCGCGGTAGAGCGCCAGCGGCACCGGGTTCTGGCGATGCACCGCGTGGACGGGCGACGCCGCCCAGATCGGCGTATCGCGGCAGATGACCTCGCCCCGGCCCATGCCGGCCGGATGCATGCCGAGGACGATGTCGAGATCGCGATCGAGCCGTTCGAGCAGATCGGACGTAAGGCCGGTCTCGACCTCGACGAGGACGGCGGGGTGCTCGCGCCAGAACCGCGCGAGAATCCCCGGTAGGACGCGCGTGGCATAGTCGTCGATGCACCCGAGCCGGACCACGCCCGCGATCACGTTCCGCCGCACGGCGCCGACCGCCTCGTCGTTGAGCGCGAGCATGCGCCGCGCATAGCCGATGAGAGCCTCGCCCGACGGCGTCAGCCGAACGCGGCGACCGTCGCGAAGGAAGAGTGCCGCGCCGACGTCGTCCTCGAGGCGCTTGATCTGCATGCTGATGGCACCCTGCGTGCGGTTCAGCGCCGCCGCGGCGCGCGTGAAGCCGCCGCGGTCGGCCACCGCCACGAATGTCCGCAAGAGATCGGTGTCGAGAACGACCGGCCGCATCCATCACATCTCCTGATCTGTGGAATTTACGCTATTCGTTTTGCTGATGAAAAGCATGGCCCTACGCTTGCCCGGACACGAGCGGGAGACGTCATGGCGCGGAATCGGGAAATCCTGGGCATTGCGGCGGCCGGCGCATCGAGCTGCCTCGGCGGCGTCTCGGTCGTCGCCACGCGCGCCGTGGTGGGACTGCTCGATCCCGCGACGTTGGCGGCACTGCGCTACGGTATCGGTGCGATCTGCCTTGCCGCCGTGCTGCGCCTGCTGCGACGGCCGGCACCCGCGCGATCCGATCTGCCGGCCGTGATCCTGCTCGGCGTCCTGTTCTTCACGGCGTTCCCGGTCCTGTTCAACGTCTCGCTGTCCTACACGACGGCGGCGCGGGGCTCGCTCGCCCTCTCCACGCTGCCGTTCCTGACGCTGCTCGTCGCCGCGGCGCTTCGGGCCGAAAAGCTCGCCTGGCGAAAGGTGGCGGGCGTCGCACTCGCGATCGCCGGGGTCGCGACCGCGCTGGGCGACCGCCTCGCCGTCGGCGGGACCGTCGCGACAGGCGATCTGTTCATGATCGCGACCGCCGGCTGCGGCGCGCTCTACAATGTGCTGTCGCGCCCGTATCTCGCGCGTATCCCCGCCCTGTCGTACACGACGGTCGGCATGACCGCCGGCGCGCTTGCCGGCATCGTGTGGGCGGGCACGGCAGGCGACCCCGCGCGCGTGGTTGCGCTGCCCGCGTGGGGCTGGGGCGCGGTCGTCTTTCTCGGGGTGGGCGGCGCCGCCCTGACCTTCTTCCTGTGGAGCTACGGGCTGGAGCACACGACGCCGACCCGCGTCGCAACCACCGTCGCGCTCAATCCGGTCGTGTCGCTCGTGCTCGGCGCGCTCGTCCTGGACGAACCGGCGCCGCCACGGCTGGCGCTCGGGATCCTCACCATCCTCGCGGGCATCATCCTCGTCGGCAGCGGGCCGGGCACGACACGAGCTTGCGCCGATGCGCTGCGGCGACGTCTGCATGAGCGGCATCGCACGCGACGTGATTTGCACATCCTCGCCCGTCTCGATCGCGCCACGCTCGAGGACAATCGCGCCGCGCTCGAGCATGCCGGTTTCGGCCACCTCTTCGGCGACCGAAAATGTGCCCGTCCCTATTGGTGGCTTGCGCGCGACGAGTGAGCCGCAAACCCGGCCCTGTCGTCACGGGTTGCCAAGACGCATGCCGTCCGCGAAAACCTTCGCAGGCGTTTCGCACGGATCGGCACGGCGAGGTTTCATGCGGATCTCCCATCTTCGGCGCAGGCGCCATCGGCGGACTGCGCGGCGCCGTGGTCGGAATGGCACGCCTCGTCGACGTCGCGATGCCGATGGGCGAGGCCGTGCCCGGACTCGTGCGGCAGCGGGCGCGCCTCGCGGCTGCCGCTGCTTAATCAATTGTTAATACTATGGATTGTCATATGGCCCCCGAGTCGCGGGTAGATCTAGCCTCTGGGGTGGAGAGGGAGCCATGAGATCCAGCGCGTCCGCCGTCCAGATTTGTCCCTGGTGCCAGTACCCGACCCAGCCGATCTGGGTCCACGGCCACGCCCAGTGCCAGCATTGCCGCATCAACATCGACCCGTGCTGCGGCGGCGACGAGATCATCCCCTCCGGCGGCGATCCCGACGAGGGCGCCATCCTGATCGGGGCCGTCGCCGACACATGACGGCGAGCCCCTGCGTCTCGATCTGCAAGCTCGACCCGAAGACGCAGGTCTGTATCGGCTGTGGCCGCACGATCATGGAGATCGCGGCGTGGCCGCAGCTCGACGAACGCGAGCGCCGCGCCATCATCGAGCGGCTCGCGCGATCAAGACGATCCGCCGCGTCCGGCGCGACGTCGTGACGACGGAACCATCGTCCATCCACGGCATCGCATCGAAATCGAAAGACGCGATGCCGACGCAGTGCCCTTGAAAAGCGAAGTGCCCTTGAAAAGCGAAACGGGCGGCACCCGATGAGGTGCCGCCCGCGAAGTTGCGCGGATGACGCGCCTACTTCCGCTTCTTGGCAGCCTTCTTGGTGGCCTTCTTGGCGGCCTTCTTCTTCGCAGCCATCGTTGGACTCCTTTTTCCGATGTGATTCCGCGACACGGATCCTTCCGTATCGCACGAGCCGTCATCGCTGGAGCACGGGTGTGAGTACGTTCCGATCAACGTGCCGCACCTACGTCCGGATCACCGGACATGCCCCCGAATCGGTACCCGTACACTATTTGTGCGCCGAGAAAGTTAAGAAAGCAATTCAAAAGTTGATCGGCATGTAGGGGCATGTCGGGGCATGCGAAACCGTCCAGGACCCGACGCATCCCCTGCGCATGCACGGATCATCGGCCGCGCGCATGTCGTCTTCCGCATCGTCTTCCGCGCACATCCGCGACTCAAAACGCGCCGACTGCGATCGACGGAAACGACATCGGAACCGATCGCGCACGAAATCGATTCGATCACGAAATCGATTCGATATCGGTTCGATCACGCACGACGCATCGACGAGGCGCGATGGATGATGCGACGCAACAATGCGTGTGATGCGCGCTCCCTCGATCGCGCGCGGCCAGGACGTGCGAAGATCGACAAGGGGGCACGACGGTCGACGCGACGATGGATCGCGGCGCCCGCTTCGTTCCGGCATGGCGCCGAAAAGAAATAGCCGCCGGGGCGATCGGACCCCGGCGGCCGCTTCCTCGGAAAAAGGAATCCGCAATCGGCAGCGATGTCTCGTTGTTCCGACGCGGACCTTGATTATAGGCGATCAGGAGCGGCTTCGTGTGAACGAATTAGCTCGACCGTAAACCATTGTAAAAACGCACAATTTTCGGAAATTTAGGGGTCTTGGACGAGCTCGGCCGCGCGCGTCAAGACCCTTGTTCGATAAGAATTTCGTCTTATCTTCCCCGGCCAAGCTTGCCCGCCGCCGGCGGCTTCCGGCGGCGGTGGCACGTTCAGGGCCTGGTCTGTCCGTTGCCGCGGACGACGTACTTGTAGGTGGTGAGCTGTTCGGCGCCGACGGGACCGCGCGGCGGCAGGCGTCCGGTCGAGATGCCGATCTCCGCACCGAAGCCGAACTCGCCGCCATCGGCGAACTGCGTCGATGCGTTGTGCAGCACGATGGAACTGTCGACCGCGTCGAGGAACCGTTGCGCCACCGCCTCGTCGCTTGCGACGATCGCATCGGTATGGTGCGAGCCGTAGTGATTGATGTGCCGGATCGCCTCGTCGACACCGTCCACGACCTTCACCGAGATGATCGCGTCGAGATACTCGGTCCACCAATCCTGTTCCGTCGCCGGCACGACGCGCTTGTCCAGACGCTGTACCTCCTCCGTACCGCGTACCTCGCAGCCCGCATCGAACAGCGCGGCGAGGATCGGCGGCAGATGCGTCGTCACGGCCGCGCGGTCGATGAGCAGCGTCTCGGTCGCGCCACACACGCTCGGCCGGCGCATCTTGGCATTGAGCACGACCCGGCGCGCCATCTCGATGTCGGCGCTGTGATGCACGTAGGTGTGGCACAGTCCTTCGAGATGCGCGATGACCGGGATCTTCGCCTCGCGCATCACGCGCTCGATCAGCGACTTGCCGCCGCGCGGCACGATCACGTCGATGAACTCGGTCATGGTCAGCATGTGGCCCACGGCTGCGCGATCGCGCGTCGGCACGAGCTGGACCGCCGCCTCGGGCAGATTGGCGGCGCGCAGGCCCGCGTGCAGGCAGTCGATCAGGACCTTCGACGACTCGAAGCTCTCGGAGCCGCCGCGCAGGATCGCGGCATTGCCGGCCTTGAGCGAGAGCCCGCCCGCATCGGCCGTCACGTTCGGCCGCGCCTCGTAGATGATGCCGATGACGCCGATCGGCACCCGCACGCGGGCGATGTTGAGCCCGTTGGGCCGCGTCCAGGATTCGGTCGTCGCGCCGACCGGGTCGGGAAGCGCGGCAATGTCCTCGAGCCCCTTGGCGATCCCCTCGATCCGCTTCTCGTCGAGCCGGACGCGGTCGAGAAACGCCGCGGTGGCGCCCGCCTTCGTCGCGTCATCGAGATCGGCGCGATTGGCCTCGAGGAGGCGCTTGACGGAATCGCGGATCGCCGCGGCGGCCTGGCGCAGGGCGCGATCCTTCGATTCGGAAGGCGCCACGGCCAGCGCCCGGCCCGCCGCACGCGCGCGTGCGCCCAGTTCGCGCATCGTCGCCGCGAGATCCGTCTGTTCGACCTGCTGTGCTGCACTCATATCACGCAACCCGTCCGCCCCGTGTCGATCACCAAGACAAAAGCAACGCCAAGACTAGCCCGATGCGGGCGACGTGCCACCCGGAATCCGCGACGGAAATCCGGGCTCGTCCCGGCCCCCTGTGGTCCGTCCCCCGCGTCAACTCAGCACCAGGTCGTCGCGGTGGATGATCTCGTCGCGGCCGCGATAGCCGAGGATTTCGGCGATCGCGCTGCTCTTGTGGCCCATGATCCGCCGCACGTCGGCGGCGGCATAGGCCGACAGCCCGCGCGCGACCTCGCGCCCGTCGGGAGCCCGCACAACGATCGGGTCGCCGCGCTGAAAGTCGCCTTCGACCCCGCGCACGCCGGCGGGCAGCAGGCTCTTGCCGGCGCGCAGCGCCGTGAGCGCCCCGGCATCGACCGTAACCGCGCCCACGGGGCGCAACGCGCCCGCGATCCAGCGCTTGCGCGCGGTCTTGGGACTCGTTGACGGCACGAACCACGTGCACGGCGCGCCTGCTTCGAGTGCCGCGAGCGGATGATCGACGGTGCCGCGGCCGATCACCATCCGGCAGCCGGCGGCGAGCGCTATCTTCGCCGCGGCGATCTTGGTGACCATGCCGCCCGAGCTGTAGGCCGATCCCGCCTCGCCGGCCATCGCCTCGATCTCGGGCGTGATCTCGTACACGAGATCGAGGCGCGTCGCGTTCCGGTCGCGCTTCGGATTGGCGGTGTAGAGCCCGTCGATGTCGGACAGCAGCACGAGCGTGTCGGCGCTCGTCATCTGAGCGACGCGCGCGCCCAGGCGGTCGTTGTCGCCGAAGCGGATCTCCTCGGTGGCCACGGTGTCGTTCTCGTTGATGACTGGCACCGCGCCGAGCTTGAGGAGCTGGTTGATCGTCGCGCGCGCGTTGAGATGGCGGCGCCGCTCTTCCGTGTCGTCGGGCGTCACCAGGATCTGCGCGACCGTGATGCCGTGCCGCGCGAGCGTTTCCTGATAGGCGTGCGCGAGGCGGATCTGGCCGGTCGCCGCCGCGGCCTGCTTTTCCTCGAGCTTCAGCGTCCGCTGCTTCAGCCCGAGGTGACGCCGGCCGACGGCGATGGCACCCGAGGATACGATCATCACCTCGACCCCGCGCCGCTTGAGGGCGGCGACGTCGTCGGCGAGGCTGTCGAGCCATTTGCGCCGGATGTCGCCGGTCGCTTCATCGACGAGAAGGGCGGAGCCGATCTTGACGACCAGCCGCCGCGCCTCGGCGAGCGTGGGTCTCGTGGATTGCTGTCTTGAATCGGATTGCTTCTGCACAACCGGCATTCGTCCCCCCGGCGGCATCGAAACTAAACGACCCGCAACGCCACGGACACCGCGCCCCGCCCGCGGCGCACCGCCGACGAATAGCCGCACCCGTGTTCACGGCGGCGCATGCGCCGGCCGCGCAGGCAGGTGGATCGGGTTGCCGTCATGACGCGACCTCCGACAGGGTCGCGACATCGTCGTCGTTCGGTGCCTCCGCCTCGGCCGCACGACGGGCGAGAACGTGGGGCACGAGGGCGCGCAGGACCTCGGGCACGCCCTTGCCGCTCACGCCCGAAAGCGGCAGCACCTTGGCACCCGGCGACAGCTTCCGGGCGGCGCGCTGCAAGGCGGCGCGCTTCTTCCTGATCTCGTCCGGCTGCAGCGCGTCGATCTTGTTGAGGCCGATCACCTCGGGCTTCTCGGTCAGGCCGTGCCCATAGGCCGCGAGCTCGGCCCGGATCATCCGGTAGGCACCGGCCACGTCGTCCTGCGTGCCGTCGATCAGGTGCAGGATCGCGCCGCAGCGTTCGACATGGCCGAGGAAGCGGTGTCCGAGGCCGCGTCCTTCGTGTGCGCCTTCGATCAGGCCGGGCAGATCGGCGACGACCATCTCGGTATCGTCGATGCGCACGACGCCGAGCTGCGGCTTCAGCGTCGTGAACGGATAGTCGGCGATCTTCGGCTTGGCGCGCGAGGTCGCGGCGAGGAACGTCGACTTGCCGGCGTTCGGCAGGCCGACGAGGCCGACATCGGCGATCAGCTTGAGGCGCAGCCAGACCCATCGTTCCTCGCCCGGCCAGCCGGGATCGGCGCGGCGCGGCGCCTGGTTGGTCGACGACTTGTAATGCGCGTTGCCGAAGCCGCCGTCGCCGCCGCGGCAGATGACGACGGTCTGCCCGGGACGGCGCAGGTCGGCGAGGACGGTCTCCTTGTCCTCGTCCAGGATCTGCGTCCCGACCGGGACCTTCAGCACCAGATCCTTGCCGTTGGCACCGGTCTTGTTCTGGCCCTGGCCGTGATGGCCGCGCTCGGCGCGGAAGTGCTGCTGATAGCGATAGTCGATCAGCGTGTTCAGGTTGGGCACGGCGACGAAGACGATGTCGCCGCCCTTGCCGCCGTCGCCGCCGTCGGGCCCGCCGAACTCGATGAACTTCTCGCGACGGAAGGCGACGACGCCGGCGCCGCCGTCGCCCGCCTTCAGATAGATCTTGGCCTGGTCGAGAAACTTCATCGGACACTGTCCACGAGCAATACGGGAGCGCAAACGAAAAGGGGGAACGGCATGCCGTTCCCCCTTGATTCGGTCGCGTGGCGAGGAACGGCTACTCGGCCGCCGCCGGCACCGGGGCTTCCACCGGCTCCACCGAGACCACCGTCTTGCCGCCCGTCTTGTACGAGAACTTCACCCGGCCGTCCTTGAGCGCGAACAGCGTGTGGTCGCGGCCCATGCCGACATTCATGCCGGGGCGGTAAACCGTGCCGCGCTGGCGCACGATGATGTTGCCGGCGACGACGATCTGCCCGCCCGAACGCTTCAAGCCGAGGCGGCGGCCCGCACTGTCGCGACCGTTGCGCGACGAACCGCCGGCTTTTTTGTGTGCCATGACCCGTTACTCCTTCTTCGTCTTCGCGCGCGACGCCGTCCCCTTGCCCGCGGCCTTCGGCGCCGGCGTCGCAGCGGCAGCGCTCAGGTCCGGCTTCTGGCCGTCGGTGTAGATGCCGGCGATGCGCAGCGTCGTCTCGGGCTGACGGTGTCCGGTCTTGCGGCGGGAGTTCTTGCGGCGCCGCTTCTTGAAGATGACGATCTTCTCGCCCTTGCCCTGGTCGAGCACAGTCGCGGTGACCACGGCCCCGGCCACGAGCGGCGTGCCGACCGAGGTCCGGCCGTTGCCACCGACCATCAGCACCTCGTCGAACTGCACGACGCTGCCCGGCTCGGCCGCCAGCTTCTCAACCACGATGACGTCGTTCGGGGCGACCTTGTACTGCTTGCCGCCGGTCCGGATCACTGCGTACATGACTGTGCCGTCCGCAAAAAACTGATCGCATAAGGAAACACGCCGCGAGCCCCCGTCCGGGCCGCGGCGAGAGCCGGCAATATAGCCGCGAAGGCCGGGAAGTCAAGCGAATCCGCCGGCGGTAACCCACGGAAAATCCGCACGAATTCGCGCTGCAGGGGCGCCGGGGCGCGACCCTTCGCCGGTTTTGCGCCTTCTCCCGCCTGTCCCGGCCGTTCCCGAACGCCTCAAAAGCCCCGCACGTCCCGACGGTCCCGGCCGTCGCGCCGGTCTCAGGGATCTCGAGCGTCTCTCGACTCTCATGAATCTCGCATGTCTCGTGAGTCTCGCGAGTCTCAGGCGTCTCGGCCGTTCCGTCTGTTCCATCCGTTCCAGCCGTTCCGCCTGTTCCGCTTGTTTCGGCTGTTCCGCTGTTTCACCTGTTCCGGCCGTTTCGCGTTCCGGCCGTTCTCACCCGCCCCTCGTCCGGCGCGCGAGGCGAAAACGGCCACCGGAAACGAAAAGCGCCCGCCGGCGTCGACTCGCCGCGGGCGCAATTGTCCGGCCGGAATTGGACCCGAACGCCGGGCGCCGGTCAATGCGGATTCGGTACCGGCNCCGCGGGAACGCCGGAATAAACGGCCGGAAGCCCCTGTACATGTCTGCATACGATCACGCCGACCGATCCGTCGCGGCGACCGACGGACGTCCCGCGCCCCGCGAACGAACGGGGATGAAGCAACCCGAACGAGGAGGAGAACGCCCCGATGACGCGACTGAAGATTCTCGCCGCCGCCGGCACCGTCTTGCTTGCGGCCTGTGCCGTCAGTGCCGACACCGGCACGCCCGCGAAAGTCGTCGACACCGCGCACGGCAAGGTGCTGGCCGACGCGCGGGGCATGACGCTCTACACGTTCGACCGCGATGCGCCCGGCAAGTCCAACTGCAACGGGCCATGCGCGCAGAACTGGCCGCCGCTGATGGCGGCGGCCGACGCCAAGCCGACGGGCGACTGGACCGTCGTGACGCGCGACGACGGCTCGAAGATGTGGGCCTACAAGGGCAAGCCCCTTTACTTATGGGTCAAGGACCAGAAGCCCGGCGACACGACGGGCGACGGCGTCAACAACGTATGGCACGTCGCGCGGCCGTAGGCGGCCTTTTCGTTCCCTCTTCCGCCCGTGGAGGGAGCGAAGGGATAAGGCGCCCGCCGGCCGTCACCGGCATTGCCCGGCGGCCTTGCGATAGGACTCCGGCGTGTCGATCGCGGCCTGGGCGCGCTCGCGCTGCTTTTCCAGATTCGCCATCTGCTGGCGGAACGCGCGGTTAAGCTCGGCGCCGATGCGCGCCTGTTCCGCCTCGATCTCGTCGGCATCGATCGGACCGACGACGCCGATGCGTTCGATCGCCTGGGCGACGGCGCGGCGGACCTGCGGCAAATGCCGGTCGATGATCCGGTCGTCGATCCGCGCGTGCTCGCGCTCGTGCGCGAGCGCGACGCGCGCGCGGCAGTCGTCGCGCGCGAGCTCGCGGGCGAGATAGATGGTGCGCTCGCCGAGTTCGACGGCGATCGTGGCGCCCTGCACCCACAGGCAGGCCGTGCCGCCGCGCCTCTGATAGCGGAACTGCACCTCGAGGCGCGCGCGCATCTTGGCCGCATAGAGGCCGAGCGCGTTCTTGTGCTCCACGGCGCCGGAGATGTCGCGCAGCGCCGCCATCGTCCGGTCGCGGTCGATGGCAGGCGCCGATGCCGCGACGTCGAGGCGGATGTCGGCATCGGGTGCCGCCGGACAATCGCGGCCCTGGGCCCGCGCCGCCATGGGGAGCGCCAGCAGCGCGAGCGCCACGACGGCGCCGAACCGCAACGAGGCAGCGGCCCGCACGAGCCCGGTGCCACCGGATCGTTCCCGCCGGACGCCGAAGGAACCCATCGACTTGGCCGCCTGTTTCGCCTTGGACGCTGCGCCGAGCATGACCGTAACCGATCCAGGGAGGACCGATGATGGCACGAGAGGCCGCCGGCACGAAATCGCCGCACGGGCATGTCGGCGGCGACGACGGCTGACCCCGCGCCGATGGCGATCCGCGTGGGCACGAGCGGGTGGGACTATCACCCGTGGCAGGCGCATTTCTATGCCGGGGTGCCGCGCAAGGCGTGGCTGTCGCACTATGCCGGACGGTTCGAGACGACGGAGATCAACGCGAGCTTCTACCGCTTCGTGCGGGGGGCGACCTATGCGCGCTGGCGCGAGGCAACACCGCCCGCGTTCCGCTTCGCCGTGAAGGGCCACCGGGCGGTGACGCACGAGCGGCAGCTGGTGGACGCGGCGGACCTGATCGCGAAGCAGCGCGACGCGGCCGCCGAGCTGGGCCCGAAGCTCGCGGCCGTGCTGTGGCAGCTGCCGC
>NICF_comb_assmDRAFT_10001211_pt1 | contig 20678 bp, 14 predicted proteins | sample NewIslPassag4_SG_FD_11279 | JGI IMG/M metagenome (IMG submission 11279) | reverse complement strand
GGTCGATGGCACCGCCTTCTTCGACACCATCGCGTTCAACGAGTTGTGGGAGCGCGTCCCGGCGAACGGGTGAATGCGGTTGCGCCGGGCGGCTTAGGCAGCGAATTGGCAGGCCACGCGGAGGAGATCCGCGAGCGACTGAGGCGTCGCCGCATCGTCGAGCAGTTCCAGGCAGGCAGTTCGCTCTCCCTCTGGCAGGCTCCCGAGGAACGAGTACTCATTCGCATCAAGTGAGAAGGGGCGACTTGCGGTAGCCTCAGCCGCCCGCCGGAGCGCGGCAACATCCGCGGGGCTGTCGACGATCAGAGCAATTTCGTCGTTGCGGCTCATTCCAGAGTAGGTGAAGTTAGCTGAACCCAACAGAGCTGCCCTGGGAGTCACCAGCAGCTTGGTGTGAAGCCGCGGATTGAAGTGGAGTTTCACACCAGGGACCGTGCGTAGTCGAGCGGCTAGCCGAACGGTGTCCCCGTTCGAAATCGCGGCTGTAACGAGGTCTTCGGACTCCCTCTCCATGATGGACAGCACTTCACGCACAGTTTCGTCCTGCCGGGCCAGGGGCAGAAGCTGGCGTCGTGCCCGGAGTAACGCTGCGAGCCGTGAGAGTTCGCCCCTGCCAACGAGTTCGCTTGGCGGCCGCACAACCACGTGAACCGTGTTCCACCTCGCGACCAATCCCACCAAGACGCTCAGTTGCGTGTGTTCCAGGTCTCTGCCTAGTAGTGGGAGCAAAGGGCCGCGAGTCTCAAGTGAGACCGAGAAATCGGTAATCCAGGGTGAGACCAACCAAACGTCGGCACCCTTCTCGGGAAGAGCTCCGATCAGGAGGTCCACGAGCCGCGCTGCGATAGTGGGCTGAGGATAGACGCTAAGGATCTGCACGCGGCGCTTCCCGAAGAATGGCGAGTGACAACCCTTCCGAGTAGTGCACTTGCTCGTCGATCAGAGTGAACTGCGTGCTGAGTTCCTGCCGAACTGCATGGAAGCGCACCGGTTCAGTTCCCCGGAGGATGATCCATGAGTCCTCGCTCGCTAGCGCGGAAGCCTGTTCCGCGAGTGTCTCGAGCGGAGCAGAGTCCGTGTCGATGGCCTGCGACTCAAGCAGGACCCGCATAAGTGCACGCAACAGGCGCCGGCTCACGAGGTTGCGGGTGAGCGACGGATGCCCGAGATCGCAGGGAGCTCCAATGCACGCGGGGCATCCGTCGATGCAGGAAGAGAGCGAAAAGCGTTCGACGAATGTGACGAAACGGACTTCGTCCACGGCCTCGCGCCGGTCGTCCACCTCCAAGTAGTCGGGTTCGGTCCCGGGTTCGGGCTCCGGGGAACTGGATGCAGCTAACTCGCGAAAGATCTGCAGGATGGCGAAGAGGGTCGGGAATGTCTCGGGTGTAGCGCGTACCCGGTGCAGCGCTGTATTGCTGAGTTCGACCAGGGAAGGCGGGCGTCCAAGGGTCGCTTCCAACTCACGAGAGATGGCCTCGACCTCGGCATGGATATCGAGGTGAGCGAACGCCTGGCCTCCGAGGTTCTCCTCGCCAAGGACCAACCGCGCGAGCGCGGCGATGTGTGTCTCGTTGGCATACGGTCGACCGACGGCTTCCTCGACGTAGCGAGCTGGGATCTCCCGGGCTGAGGCGGAATGCCCATTGGCCAGCAAGTCAGCCCGGGCACGGCGCAAGACTTCCATGCGGTTCCGGACTAGCCAGCGAACAAAGTCTTCTTCATCGCCAACCGGGCAACTCGCGGTGTGCCGCCAGAGGTCGCGCCAGAACGCGTCGTCGGCATCCTCCCGGCGAAGAGCGTCGTGTACGAGCCGCGTTGCGCCGTTCCCCCATTCGCTGCGCTCGAAGATGTAGATGTTTCGGGGTGAGCCCGTCCCCAAAGCATCGAGTTCGACGGTCCCGCCCACCTCTGCTTCAGGGATGCCGCTGATGACTGTGAATACGCCCCGGAGCGCGTGTTCGAGGCCATGCGCAGCCAGGTCCCGGGCGAAGGTGATCTCCGATTGCGGATCGTCCGCTTGGCTGAGCAGCCGCTGGACGAACTCACTCACCTCCGGAGACCGAAGTTTGCTCGTGTAGTCGGCCTGCGTTTCCGAACTGAACCTCTGGGCGTGCAGCCATGCACGGGAAGCCGCATCCAGGACCTCGTCCCTCCGGACGACCCACTGTTCGGCTGTTCCTGCAAGGCTAGCGGCCGTAGCAGCGAACTCAGCGAGCCCCGTCCGGTAGAACTGGTCTCGGGTGTCCAACGGAGCCCGCGAGGCGAACTCGTGCACAAACTTCGCTCGCCGCAGCCAGCCACGTTCAGCCGGTGAGAGTTCCGCGAGTGCCCTTTCGGTTACCGTCGCGAGCGCCTCGTCCTTCACTTGGAACGCAATTCCTTCGGCGCGAACGTCGAAGCCATAGAAGATCGGCTTGGCGCCATCGGCATCCGGCGTGCGGAGCGTATAGCTCACCGTCCGGTACTCGCGCCCACCTTCCCACTTGTCGAGGACGTAGGTGACTTCGCTGCCGTAGATCAGGTTCACGTAGATGAGATGAGACTGTCCTGTCCCGTCGTCTTTGTAGCCGGCGAAGATACGGGCCTCGTACAGGATGCGGTCGAGCGGGCGAGGCACGGGCACGAGTTCGAGCGGAGGCACCGCTTCGGTCACGAACGGGAACGAAAGGAGCCTGCCGGACGTCTTTGCATTGAGGCGCTGCAGTCTAGCGCCACACCGACCGCACTCGCGCTGACGTTCGGGCCGGTCACAAGCCGGGCAGTAGAACCAATCAGACTCCGCTGGTTTTCCTCTTCCGGCGACCTTACCAAAGTGAGCCAGTCTGAGTGTCGTCGGTGTGTAGTAATCGGTCGGCACCCCGTCCGGATAGCGGTCGCGAATAACATGGGGAACTCGTTCTGCGAACCCGGGTATCCACCTCTCGACAGGATCAACGTCGATTCGGTTGAGGCCATGCCTATTTGGAAGCTCGACCACTAGGCAGACAGCCCCATTCCGCGGTCGCGGCAGGAGCCAGTACATGTCAGAGCGCTCGAAGCGGCGAGTAACGTTCCCTGGTGCGAGCTCGCTGATTGCGAGGGCGATGTCCAGTTCGGCCTGTACCTCCCGGTTTGCCGGGTTTCGATACTCCACCTGTACAACCGGAAGGTTCACCGCTCCGAACAAGTTCTTAGGCACTAGGGTGGAATAGTCCACCAGTTGGAATCCCGACCCTCTCAGCCCCGCTAGGAAATTCTCCCAGAGGGTGTCGAGTGAGTGTTCGCGGCGACGGAAGTTGTTGCTGGTGACGACCTGAAATGCATCGAGCATCGCGCCCTTGCGGCGCCTCGCCTCCTCGCGCAGCAGTTGGCGAACTTCATGGGCATCGCGGTTGGCCCAGGGAGACGTCCGTAGCCCCTGTTGCGCACCCTCGAACACGATTGCGTCGATCGCCGCGCAGACCGCGTGGCCTCTCTGAACGAAATAGTTGTCTTCGTTCATCAGGGGCCGATACGCCTCGGCGTCTGTGAGTAGATGTGGGTTCTGGTAGTAGTGCGCGTCCAGGTAGCTCTCTGCGGAAAGCGTGAGCGCCATGATTGAGCGATCGCCGGGCGAGCGACCCGCACGGCCTTTCTTCTGCAGGAAACTGGCCGGATTCCGCGGCGCCCGATGCTGGAAGACGAGTTGAAGGGCAGGGTCATCGAAGCCGACTTCCAGCGAAGTTGTTGCGAAGAGGAGGTCGGCGTCAGCAAGCGAACCGTCCTTCAGGGGTGCTCCGCTGAAGACTGGCACCGACGCTACCTCCATGGCAGCAGGCGGAGATCCGGGTCGCTGTCGCCGGCGGCTAAATTGGTTAGGGTCCTGGGCATCGAAGTACCAGACTTCACCATCGTGGAAGCCGTCCAACTCCCGGGGTGGTGGGTCCTGGGCGTTGGCAGGATCACCGGATTCCACCCTGGGGATCCGGTACTGCCACAGTGCGAGTTCTTCCTCTGCGTTGATGTAGTCGGCGTGGAGCCTCTTGAGGCGGTCGATGGACTCGACAAACACCAGCCCGCGGTACTTGGGCCCCGAGGGCAACATGCGCTTGCGCATGTTGTGCATGAGAACCATGAGCGCCTGGATGGTGACTGAAGCCGGGGATACGTGCTTGCCGCGCGACTCAGCTTCGGGCCGAATGAAGATGGTGTACTCGCGACCACTTGGCTCATAGTCGGCCTCAACTGGTGCAAGGGTGGTCGCGGCTAGGCCCGTGAAGCGCTGCCAGAATTCACTTGGCTCGCCAATGGTTGCGCTCATTCCGATGAGTAACGGCCGTCGCCAGCGAAGCTCGCCTGGCCGCTGGGGTGCGACCTTCATCGCCTGTTCAAGCCGGTGTCGGAGGCGATGAACCAGCCGCGTGACCTGGGCGCCATGAATTGAGTCGTAGAGGTGAATCTCGTCCAGTACCACCGCTCGCGGAGGAACCCACTTCCCGCTGGGATCAACGCCGAATATCCGCGCGGAGTTCGGCTCCATAAGCCAGCGGTGAAGTGTCTCCGTGGTGGTAATCAAGATGTCCGGCGGCTCTTTGCGAATGTCCGGGGTGGTTGCCACATAGGAGCGATAGGTCCAGTCGCACCTGTCGGCCGTGCAACGAAGGGTCGAGCGAGTTCCGCGTCCTTTCGAGAGCATGAGCGCACCGCCGCATCCCTGGCGGGGGCAGCGGAACGTATCAAAGGGCAAAGAATCGGCTAGCGTCTCTCTCGGGGTATCACCGGTCTGGATGCCCAGCGATAGGGCTTCGTTTCCGAGTTCCCGTTCGAGAGCCGCGAGGTAGTTCGCGAGCCGTTCGGTCTGATTCACCGCGAGGCGCACGCGCGGGTAGCAAATAATGACCTTGGTGCCCCGAGCTCCCGCGAAGCGCTCCGCCAGGGCGCCGAGTAGCAGCGGGAACGCTGCTGCCTCCGTCTTGCCACTACCGGTATCACCGGTGATGGCGAACGCGGCGTGTTTCGTTCCCCTGCGCCGCAGGTAGGCTCCGCCGATGGAAGACAGAGCATCCCGTTGCACGCGCGTCAGCATCGGCTTCTCAACGCCGAGCGCAGCTGAGACTGCGCGTCGTAGTGCCACGCCAGCCCGCTCTACCTCGGGTGCGCTACCGAACGCGAGTATCAGCGAGTCAATCGCCTCCTCCAGCGGAAACTCGCGCTTCTGCCGACGTTTGGATACGAATCGAACGCGCAGACCCCGAACCAGGTAGGGCGCGACGTCCGCGTCGTGGGGACCCCATCGCTGCTTTACATGCTTGAGGAGTCGACAGATCTCGCTGATGCGACTGCGTACCCGTCCCTCCTCCGGCCAGATGACCTGGAAATCGCGTTCCAGGATGGCCAGGTGCTCCAGTGTGAGCGCCAGGGAAAGACCGGATCGCTCGGCGATTGCTTCCGGTTCAACGAATGTTTCGTAGATGCCGGCGTTGATGAGTTCCGCCTCGATATCTTCGAGGGCATTGAGTGTCTGATAGGCCGGTTCGAGTTCAGCCTCTGTTGGCGGCTTCCCCACGTAAACGGGGCTGGCGAGGGTCGGCCCGCTCGCCGGCCGTTGTAGGGTCACGAAGTGGTACTGGCCAAACTTCCCCTGCCGAGCCGAGAGACGTATGAAGCCCTTCTCTGCGAGTTCTTCGAGTAACGGCTGCAGATCGCCTGTTGGGATCCCCAGGTCTCGCGCTAGCACGAAGTCCGGGACGCTCGCGCCGCCACGGGGGTTCCTCTGGGCGTTTGCCTGGATGCTGGCTGGCAGTCGCCGCAGGACTTCGTCCGCGGTGAGTTGAAGTTCTTCCAAGTCCCCGCCCCTCCGCTTGCACCCGGCTCGGGCGGGGGTAATTCTACAACGCGCATGTCTCTTGAGAGTGAAGCGCGTCGGATTGACTGGAAGAGATGTATCGCCCCGTTGGTGGGGCGAGACCTCCGGCTTTATCTAGGAGGATTCGTCCGGCTTAGTGCGATGACCCGAGACGGGCTGGTATTCACCACGGCCGCCGGACGTCAAATGCCGCCGGTTCCACTTGAACAGTTCGCCAGGGCTGCAGACCAGTGGCGCCGGGGCTATGACGTCAGCCAGCCCTGGCGGCTGCGGCATTTTGCCCGCGTGGAACTCGCGAGCTATGTCTGGGCGTTGCTCCACGACCCCGGCTTCCGTGACCTGGTGGAAGAGGTGGAGCGGCTGGAGCGGCGCATGGCAGTGCCTCCTCCCGTCCCCGATGTTGCGCCGGGCGGACAACACTACATTGTTCGCTCTCCGTTCGGAATCGGAGATCCGAGGGGGCCGGCCATCGGAGCGTCATGGGACGAAAACCTCCAGGGCTGGGTGATGCCCCGGGACCGGCGTTCGCTCCAACTCATGCGATCCGCGTTCTCCGACCCGCGTGCGGGCCGTCGGAGCGATCGGCCGGTTGCAGTCGATGCCGGTGACAGGGTCCTCCTCTTCTGCGCCTATGGTGACAAAGGTCGGGTGCCGCAGCTGCCTGGGCGTCGGTGGATTCCTACGCAGCGCGCCTGGAGTTTTCCCCGAGAAGGCCACACCATCTCGGCCCTCGTTTCGGCCTTTGGCCAGGAACTCCTTGCGTCTGAATCGCTGCGGAGCCTCCTCCGGGAAGACGCGGAAGTGCCGCAGGTGGTTGAGCAAGCAACTACGGGCGTCGTCGCCGATGAACCTCTGGTTTCGGCCAGTGCGCCCGAAGCAGAGGCGCAGCCGATCCAAGAGGCCGTTCCCGAGTCCGGCGAGGCGAAGGCCTATCCCAGCAAGTCTGACCAAAGTGGCCCGATCGCCGCGCCCTGGCGCTCACGTTCAGGCGAGGATCCAGCCGTTGTCTGGTTGCGCGGCGATCTCACTGAGATTGAGTTCTTGGGCGTGCCGGGGCCCCCGGGCGAGAGCGTCGCTGCCAGTGCGGCAGCCGGAAACTTTGATGAGGCGCTCGAAGCCGCCAGCAAAGCTGAGCCGGGCACTCCGCGAGAGGCAGCGATGCTTTTGGTTGGTACTGTCTGTGCTGCGTCGCGGGCGCGTCATCCTCTCGAACTTCGTGATGCACCACTGGTGGAATCACTCCCGTTCGAGCCCAGCCTGCTTCACAACCTCTTGCGACGAACACTGGATGCGAAGTTTGACGACGAACGGGCTCGCGCCAGCCTCAGCCTAGCACTCGTGTTCGCGGCAACCTACAACTCAAGCGCTCCCGAAATCCTCAAAGCTGCGCTTAAGCAGATTCCCTCAACAAACCCGCTGTTCGCCCATGCCCATGAACTCGCTGTCAGGTGGAGTGCCTCAGTTCACGGTGTTGACGAAGAAATTGGGCCGGAGATCGGCAACGCCCTTGGCCATGAACTCTCTGCCCGAGCATTCGCCGACTTGTTCCTCGAGGCCTGGGCGTATGACCGGGTTCGGCTCTGTGACTCGCTGCTGCGGTGGGCTGCTCCGGTGGTGTTACGTAGGCAAACGGTGCGCGACCTACGAGCCGAAGTTATTGAGGTGATCGAAAGCGCTACATCGCCGGCGCTGCCTGCATTCGCCAGGGAGGCCGCCAACCTCCAAGAACGGCGTCTGCTTGTCGACGGCGATCCCCCGGCCCAAGACGTGGCTGACCTTTACGAAGCTGTGCTGCAGATAGCCCTTAAGCAAGGGAATGGGGAGTTCGTGCGTGAAGCGTGGGAGCGGCTCGTACGCTGGCACCTCGAACGGGGCGAGTCGGACCAGGTTGTGCGCGTCGCTCAGTTAGTGCGAGTCCGGCCCGATCTCGCCGCAGATGCAGAGACAGCGATAGCCTATGCCCTTGCTGACCAAGGCGAGTTGGAGAGCGCTGTCTCTGGTCTAGTAGATGCAGCCAGACGCGTTCGGAGCGAGGAGGACCGGAACACGTTGTTGGCTGAGGCCCGCCTCATCGCCGAGCGCGATCCGGCACTAAACGAGTTGGTGCCTCCGCAACACTTGTCGGATGAAGGGGCACCCCGCTGGCCTAGCGGCGAACATCCGCTGATTGTCGGCGGCAACGACGCTCTTCGCCAGCGCGGCCGTGAACTGCTTAAGGACGCAGGTATCGATGTGACCTGGGTGACCTCGCAGGAGGCCGAGCGCGGCACAGGAGTTCGTGACGTGGTTCGGGGGAGAGCAACCTTTGTGGTGTTGCTCACTCCCCACATTGGCCACGACATCAGCTTCCGTGTTCGCGCGGCTGCCGGTGAAAAGCGCGTTATTCCGTTCAGTTCCTATGGGGTGAGCGGTCTGCCTCGAGCGCTATTCCAGGCGGCAGCCGGGCAGAATCCGCGCTTTGTGCCCCACGGCCAGCAATAATCAGTCCCGAATTACCCGTAAGTCGTCCAGCAAGTCCAGTTCTGTGAGGCGCTCCAGGACTTCCGGAGTAAGCATGGAAAGCGGAGCGCCGCCTGGTCTCGAGGCCCGATCCAGGAACTCGGTGATCGCTTGGCCCTGGCCTCCTCCGCCCAGCCTGCGCTCGAGCGCACGGCTTTCTTCTCGAACGCGCGCTACCAGCGCTCGGACGCGCTCGAAATCCGCACCCCCCGTTTGCAGTACGGCTGCGAACTCGCTGTCGATAGCCTTTTGTGCCTCCCGGCAGAGCTGCATGCACTCCTGGTCTCGAAGAATCTCCGCGAGATGTCGTGCTCGTTCGACCGGGGCCAGTAGCCGCTGACGTGTCTGACTGAGTTCGGCTTCCTGTTTCTCGATTAGGTCACCCAGGAATCTCGCAAGATCCTTGAACGCGGAACTGAGCTTGACAGGGTGCGCGTTCTCGTCGGGGATTGTCACTTTTTCCGCGAGGTGTGCGAGGTCGCGATCGAGTGTCTCGCGATCAGCAGGGTCCGCGGCCATCCGTCGAGCGTGCACTCGCTTCATGAGCTTCGCGGCTGATTCGACGACCTCACGGGCGGCATCGGCGAGGGTCGCTTGGAGCTTCCGGTCCTCGCGTGCGAGTATCACCGCTTCGCACTCTTTCCGAAGTTGGTCAGCTTGTTCTGCGAGGGTGGTCATGACCTGCCTCCGAGGACGGCGCGCAACGTTTCGAGCGCAGCGATGGCATTGGCAACGTCGGAAGAAGCCTGGCTGGTGCCAGCATCCTTTCTTGCCTGGTCAACCTGCTGCTTCACTCGCCAGAGAATCTGGGCGGCAGCGTCGGCGGTGTCCAGAATTGCTTGGACGCGCCGCGGCTCCAGCCGCGTCATCTTCGAAAGGCGGAGTTTGCGGTCCTTTTCACGCAGAATTTCTGGCGCTTGCGTGCGGAAGCGTTCGAGCACCTCATCCGCGGCTCGCTCATCCTCGGGTGAGAGATATTGGTTGCTGAGGGGCGTCCAGGTGTTCGCAGCCACCGGGCTGCCGGCCAACCGACCAAATGCTTCCCTGAGTGCCGCCATGGACTCCGAGAAGCCGGTCCCAAGTGCAGTCGAAGTCGCCGCACGATTCGCGAGCTTCTGGTATTCCTCGGCCTCGGGGTATGGCTCCTGCTCTTGTGCTACCGCCTGAAAGGCTGCGGCACATTGCTTCATTGCAGGGCCAATGTTGTCGTGTGCCGTTCGCAGGGACTCGGCTGCTCTTCTGGCGTTCCTGTGGCGGGCTGGATAGGCCTCGATTGACTGGATTACGAAATGAAGATCGAGGATATGGTTCGATCGTGAGCTTATGGACGGTAAGAGGTTGTCAAGTAACGCGCTATGCGTGTTCAGTGCTTGCTGCAACGTGACTAGCGGCCCGCTCTTGGCCAAGAGCGGCTGGGCCGCCGAACCAGACCGGGGTGAAAGAATTGCCCTGAGGTCACTCCTGCCGCTCCTGCCTATACGACCATCGAAAGCTGCGCGCCAATGCAAGAGGTGTCCTAGAAACCCGAGGACTGGCCTATCTTGGATTAGGCTCGCTCGGAGTCTCGAACAGGCTTCCTTATGCCACTGATGCAGCCGACTACGAGCGTAAGCAGCTTCGAGCGGAGTCTGCCATTGACCGTAGATTTCTCGGTATTTGAGCGCGCGAAGAACGTGCTCGCCGACATCATTCCGGGGAATGACGATTTCATGTCGCGCCGACCTGTCGGCAGCGTCTTCGATGTAGACGACGCTGGTTCCCCTGCTGGCGTCTGTGAACTGGAGTCCGTAGACGCTGGGCGCGTCCTGTCCCCATTGCTTCAACGTCTTCCATACCAACTCAGCCCATTCGTAGCTTGATGCGAGCGTAGAACTTCCTTCCCGCCATCTCGCCAGTTGCTGCACAGCAACATCCCACTTTCGCTCACGCGGATCGGCATGGTTGGCAGGGCCACCAGTCGCCACCTCGTCGGTGGCCGGCCCCACTGTTGGCCCAGGCGCGGCTGTGCTCCGCGCATTCGGTCCGTGACCAGGAGTAACACTCGGAAGGCTGTCTCCTCCTGGGGGCTCGATATCGAGGGATTTTAGGTACCGTTTCACAGCCTCCGAGTCCTCGCGCCCGCTCAGCATCCACGCGGCAGTAGTCACGTACTGCGGGTGTGTAGTACGGAAGTGCTCAAGATTCGGATCTGGTGTGATTTCGCGGAGAAACGCGGGTCGGTGTAGCCAGGGAAATACGCCGTTTGATGTCGATTGCAAGATCTCCCGCATAGTCCGGAGGAACTCGCGAGGCGTAAACACCCGCCCATGATCCTGCGCATCCTCCATGTTCCGGTAGATCCGCCAAAGCCCCTCTTCAGTGAAGGGGTAGTACTTGTCGATGCCGGCAGCGCAGGATTGCTGGCATCCGCGAGAACACTTTCTGATTGCGCTGAGGTAGCGGTCGGCAAGGCCAAGTACTTCCTCGCGCCGCCGGAAAGTGAGCGTTTCATACGGGTCCTGCGAAGACTTTCGTTCCGTGAGGCTTACATGGAGCGCAATACGCTGCCGCAGGTTCTCCTCGGCAATCGCGCTTTCCTCGTAGGCCGGCGTCCACCCCATTACCGTGACCAAGGGGCCTGGTGCGGCTTCCGTGCTTACTGCATAGAACAGGTCGCGTTGCAGGAACTGGAACGACGTCACGTCTTCGATCAAGAGGACAATTCGCCGGCCGTTCGCGAACTCAATAAGTTCGCTCAGTTCGGCTTCGATATCTACAGGCCCGCCGAGTACGTTTGTAGTCCAGGCGCTCGTAAATCGCTGTTGTATATCTGCGATGAAGGCGTCAGGATCGTCTTTGCGACGCAAGTGGTATTGGTGTACCTGCCGCAGTGCATCCTCCGGGATTGCCGCCACGGCGCCCTTTCCGAAGTGGTCGGATCCACTTCTTGTGTAGACCCTGTACTTCTCGATGGCTCCATCGATCAGGGTCTTCAGAAGGTTCGGCTTAGAGAGCAGGGCACCGACACTTCCCTTGGCACTAGCACCCTGGAATTGCATGGTGGCTAGAATCGCCTTGGCGAGCTTGTCATAGTCGGTATCGGAGTCGGTCCTGTACTGCCCTTGCTTTCCAACTACCGCCTTGAGCTTGTTGAGAATCTTACCCACGGAGTTGATCTCGCGAGGAATCGCGACGGTGATGTATCGGTCGCGAAGTTGACCTTCGAGCCACTTGATAAGGTGAGACTTGCCAGATCCCGCGGCGCCGCGGATGCCGATCAGGGTGCGGCCATCAGGTCGTGCCTCTTCGATGCACCGCAGAACTTCTTGTTCGTGGATGAATAGACCGCTTTCTCCGTTGGGCAATTCATCCTCGAACGTGTCGAGACCGGCGACGCTGTGTCGCACCACTCGGATGCGCGAAATTGGATAATGAAGCTTATTGAAAGCGTCCCAGCCGTGCGAATTAACGACCGATGTCGCTTCAACTCGGAAGAACGCATCGACGAGATTGCGATCCCAACAAACGATAGGGTTAGGCACGGTGCCCCTCCGCTCGTACCTGAATGTGCGTGCGCGGCGCGGAAAGCCATTGCCACTGTTCGGGTGAGTCGTTCACCATCTCAAGTTCGATGAGGCCGTCCTCCTGTAGCTGTTGGAGTGCCAGGGCCGTTCCTATGGGCAATTGGTGACCTTCGCCCGGGCCAAGTAGCGGGATTCCGAGTTCATCCGCGGTGCGGAGGAATTCGCCAATAGTGGCCCGACCTCGGAGGTTGCCGGCACAGATTTCTTCCCGCAGGGCAATCGTGGGGACAGGAACTAGCGCGGCACCGGCCGAAGCACCGAGCTCGGCGGCCTCGATCCAGTCTCGCCAGAGTGGCGCCTTCTCGTTGTTGAACGGGCCGCCGACAGCCATGGCATCTACGACCTGCGTGTCGGGAACCCCGCCGCTCTTCTCGTCGAGCGGAATCACGAGGGCTTTCCGGTAGGCGGCATAAACGTGCTCAGTGAAGGAGTCGGCATTTTCGCCATCCTGGAAGCGGCGCCGCAGGAACCTCGCATAGCCAGCTGGCTCCACGATGTCGGGGAAGTCGGCGGGGGTGAGGAGGACTGAGTCGTCATTGGGGGACCTTTCGATCAGTCCCAGCCCTTCGCAGGCGGCCAGGTTGTCTTGCCAGTGGCTGTCGGGTTGGCGGACGGGCGAGACGAGTTCGCGGAGCTCTTCCGCCTCCATCTTGCCGCCGAGCGTTCTCAGGGCGAGAGCAAGGTTGCGAACGGACGAGGGCCTCGCCCTGGTACATCCGAGTAGCGAACTCTTCATTCGTTCACTCCAATCACGCGCATCCCAGCAGCGCGCGCAGGTTCGTTACTTCGCCGTCGAAGCGGCTTGCGAAGTGCGGGGACAGGGGGACGTCATCGTCAATCAGCAAGAGGAGATCCGAGGCGGTTTGCACGCGCCGCGCGATACTAAGTGCCGTCTCTCGCGTGCTCGCAGGTGCTTCGCGATGCACCACCACCACCGTTGGCTGGTGTTCGAGCAGCACTTTCTTTCGTTCGGCCTCCTCGAGGTAATGCACCATCCCGGGAAGGTTCGGGGTTGCCCAAGCCAGGGGGATGAACCACTGGCGGTAGCCGCGTGCTGCTAGGGCTCCGAGCGAATCGCGAATCTTGATGCCGCGGGCGAAGGCAAGCGTGGCGCGGGGACGTGAGGGCGTTACCCTCGGCCACGGCTCGGGTGGCTGCTCATCCCAGTACTCTTCCCGGTTTGAGCGGTGACGGTCACACCAATCGCAGTTGCCGCAGCTCAGGACCTCAGTCCCGTAGATCTTCGCGAACGGCGCGCGCAGACAGCCCTCAATACCCCGAGCGTACCTAATTGCCTCCTCAATCTCCGATCGGGAGGCGTTCAGTTCTTGCTGGCGGCACTCGTTGTACTCGTCCCAGAAATTATCGGTTGGGACCAGAAGGTCGCGGCGCGCTATCCGGAGAACCGTTCGCACCTGAAGATTGGGCCAGCGGAGCAGGCGGGCCGCATGGGCCATCAGATCTCTTCGCTCACGCCAGGGAGTTCTCGGGGTGTCTTTCCACTCGAAGCGGATTCCTGGAAAGGTCTCGCCGTCAGGGCCCTCGATGGTGGTTTCATGAACCGCAATCCCGAGATTCTCAATCGCACGGCGTTCGTCCGAGCTCGCTCGCGCTTCAATGGCGGTGATGAAGCCGCCGTGGTATTCCACCCAGCCCTGGCGTACAAAGAAGTTGACAAGGGATTTGTTCCATGCCGTGTGGTGGGAGATTCGTTGGACGTCTTGTTCCGACCAAAATGGTCGCACCCAGTAGTCCGGGATTTCGTCTTCGTTTATGAGCCAATAGAGGCCATCTCTTCCATCTTCTAGTTCTGCTCCTGCCTCGAGTAGTTCTCGCCAGCGTTTCGAGGCCTTCAATTCCCGCAACAAGCGGTCACTATTGGAGCGCGCAACTTCTTCGTCTGCCTCGACCGATACCAACGCGGCAACGCAGCGTTGACCGTCGCGGCCAGCCCTCCCGATTTCCTGGTAGAGGCGGTCGAGCGATTCGGGTATGCACAGATGAACAACTGTGCGAACGTCGGCTTTGTCAATCCCTAGTCCGAAGGCGGATGTTGCGACGACCCAGTCGATCGTTCCATCCTGCCATCCGGCCAGAACTCGCTGGCNCTCGGCATCACGAGTTTCTCCNGTATATGACGCTACTCTTTGGGTGAAACTCAGGCGTAGCCGGTCGCGTAAGGCATCAGCGTCAGATGGGCGCGTGACATAAATGAGGCCCGGGGACGGGAGGTTCCGGATGTGTTCGAGCAACCAGGCCTCTCCAGCGTCCCGGGTTTTCCCTTCGAGTCGAGTCACGCTGAGGTGAGCCTCGTACCGCATCACCGGGCCGCGAACCGTCCGCCAATGGTCATCGTCAACGGCCATAATCTGGCGGATCTTGTCTTCAGTTTCGGGGGTTACGGTGGCCGAAAGGAGGCCGGTTCGAAGTGAAGGATTGGATTCGAGCAAGCGATGCCGCAGCCAGCCGAGTCGCTGGTAGTCCGGGCGGAAGTTCTCCCACTCCGTCATGAGGTGGGCTTCGTCGATGACGAGGAAACGTAACTCCTCGCCCATAGCGACGAGGTTGTCCACGAACTGCGGATGAAGTACCCGTTCGGGACTGACCAGGAGGACCTGGATCTTGCCGCTGAAGAAATCTTCCTCCACACGGCGGCGGTCCTCGTACGTCGAGCCGCTATGAGAGGTGGCGGCCCGTATCGAGACTCCGTTGGGCTCGTAGCGCTCGTTGATGGCGCGAGCTTGGTCGGCCATCAAAGAGATGGTCGGGACGACGACGAGAGCCGAACTGCCTCCACGCTCCTGGACTTCCGCCAGGAGTGGCAAAAGGTAGGTAAGTGTCTTGCCGACACCTGTGCCCAGGATAGTCATGACGCAGCCGCCCGGCGGCGCCGTCTCAAGCAGACGGGATCCCCAGAGTTGAGCAGCGGCGCGGTAGTTCCATCCGGGGAACAGCCGCATCAATCGAGCATCTGCTTGGCGGGTTCTGGATTCCTCGTCCTCGGATAAAGGGGGGCGTTCTGTCACGGTCAAGTGGGCTCTCCGCTCGGAAAGCGGGTCGAATTCTACCAGTTAATTTGTTCAATGGAAGACTAGTCCCGGAATTGGACAACTGTTGTCGCGTTGCTCGGGGTCCGTCTCCAAGCGTGGGGCCCGGAAACCAGGAACCTAGGACATGATATTGCCGGGCGCCTGACCGAATTCAGATTCCTCTTGCGTGTCGGGGGTAGAACCTCGAGCCGAGTTTCGCCCCAAGGCGGAGAAGTTCATTAAACTCCTGGATCTTCCTTCGACTATCTGATCGAACGAAGAAGCAAGACCCTACCGCGACCAGAGCTGCTGCATACAGGGGAGCAAACGATCCCAGTAAAAGTCGCCGGACCAATCCCATTGGTCCACGACCCGGCGGAAATGGTTTATGAGAGCCGCGGTCCCTATCGCAGTTGCTAGGCTAAGCTGTAGACAGAAATGCATCAGAAGTCCGGTGGGACGCTTACTTTGTCTAATGTGCCAAACAATGTGGCGGTCGTAGAATTCGTCTAGCCGCAGGAAAACTTTCTCTATGTTGTGATGTTTGACAGAGTTCTTCGAACCAGTGGTTACATCTCTTGCGTGGCAGGCGAGCCAACCGCAGGCGGCAATAATCAGTGTTGCGTCCAGGTTCATGTTGTAGAATGTGCGTGTCGATGAAGGCAAGAACGCCGGCAGCGGTCGCTGATGCCGTCAAAGACTGCCACGTTACGATATATGGCGATTCACGTGGTCCAACATTCGTATATGTGGAGCAGGAACTCGTCTCGACGATCAAGCATTAGGAGCTTCCTTGCGCAGAGTCCTCCGGCGACGCACCACTTCACGATAGAAGGTCATGACATTGTGGAAACCGCGGCGGCGATTTCGGTTGTTGCCCCGGAAAATCACCACTTCGATCCCTATCGCCACGCACACAGCACAGCGGCACTTCTCCCAGGGCCGGTCGCGGAGTGTGCGTTCGTACGCCGCCATACGCCGCTGGTGGGAGAGGTCTTCGCCCTTCCTCGCCAGGTGCGCGTCGTAGATGGCCAGCGATTCCAATGTGCATTCGAGACTCGCTTCGCGGCGTTCGTACTCGCGTAGACGAAGTAAGGCAGTCCTCTCGTACTCTTCGAGTTCGCCCTGTGGCGCCAAGCCCGCGCGTGTTACCAGGTTGTCGGTCCCGATTCCAGGAACGGGTGCGGAAAACGGGACACGGATAGCGGTGTAATGGCCCGTTGGGGTCAGGTAGTTTTTCGTGGCCGAAGTCCACGCAGTGCGCATTGGACTGGCAGAGTCGCAACTGTAGATGCCCCAGCCCAGCAGTTCCTGGAGAAGTCCTTCCCTTGCGATGCCAAGCGCGTGGATGCGAACTCTTGGGCCAACACTGGCGACGATCGCGCCCAGAATTTCCCGAACTTTGGCGGTGGTCGCTCGCACCAGGCCGCCGACCGCGAGCATCGAGTAGCCTTCCGCGACAAGTCGGCGTGCACAGTCGGCGTAGGAGGCTGCGTCCCAGCCCTGGACGGCTCCTACGGGTACGAACCTCGCCCCAGACTTGCGGTGAAGCCGCAAGAATTCGATGGCGTTCTCAATGGTTAGTTGGTACCGGAATTGGCGCTGGTCCGCATGTGCGGGAACGATGATATGGTCGATGGAGATGCCGTAGTCCACGCCAAGGCGGGCGTAGTAGTCGAGTACTTCTCGCGTTTCGAACCTGGGAACCGGGTCATCGATGTACCCAAACGCGCCGCAGTCGCCCATGATCTCCATGTGCGGGGGCAAGCGATAGAAGCGCCGAAATCCCCATCGCTCGATGAGTTCACGCTTAGGGCCGCGTTCGGGTAGCGCGGACCGAGAGACGAGTAGACCGTCATAGCAGGGCTCATCGCCAAAGAGTTCATGCGCATAGACATCGTCGCGATAAGGGTCGCGCTCATACGAGGGACGGTCTGTAAGGAAGTCGTAGCCCGGATCGACCCGGTCATCCCAGTCCGGCAGGAAGTACTTCATTGGAGCGTTAGTGAGAGCTGTGGTTCGGCAGGCGCGTCAGTCACAAGAACGTTAAGATCGGGCGCTGATAGCGCTTCGAGTCCCCGGCACGCGATTGTCCGAAGCAGCCGTTCCAGTACCACAGCGCGCACGTCTCGCTCGGCCTTCCGGTAGCGGCGCGCCTGTTCCCTCCCGGCCAACACAAAACGCGCTGTCGGATGGCGGGTGGCGAAGTCCGTTCCTGCCAGGTAAACGAAGTTCGTGAGTTCGGGCGTCGGCAACTGCGCAGCTGTCAAATACGCCGCGCTAAGCGTCACGATGACATGGCGAGCTCGTTTCCCGAGGCTCGCGATCTGCCCAGGGAGACCGAGTTCCTGGCCGCGACGCTCCCAGTCCGCTCGCGTCTGTCCTAGCGGGGCCTCATAAGGAACGACGGGCTCTCGCTCTTCGAGTAACCCGTAGCCCGCAGACACGATGAACAAACCGGTCCTCAGGTCGGGTCGTCTTTTCCGAAACGCATCCACGGTGGCGACTAGCGCTCGATGCTGACGACCGAGGTAAAGGTTGCGTGCGGGCAGAGAGTACGGGCGAAGTCGAGAGGGCGGATTCCTGAGGTCCTCAAGTTCGTCCGGGGATGCCGGCGCCTCCGGGCAGGTCCGCTTGGTTTTCGAGCACGGGATGACTATCGCGAGGTCGAATTCACGCATACTCACTATCTGCGGATAGGTCTGAAGGCAAACGCGTCCCGTCTCATCCTATCCCCTTGCTTGGTTAGCCGGTTCGGTGAGGAGTTGGTTCTGGCGCGTGGAAAAACACGTCCACCGGTTACTTCAGAAACTCGGCGTACTGCGATTTCGATTCCCAAATCCGCACGGCTGCCAGACGAGTTCCGAGCATCCCGCGTGCAACGCTGAAAAGTTCCCGGGCCATAGCCTCGGCGGACGGGTTCACGCCCGCGAACTTGTAGACCTTCGCTTCCGCAACAGCTGCGAGCGCGTTGATGAGCTCATCGTCCTCGCTGTTCACGAGAAACCCGTGGTCCCAGTGATCATCGATCCACGCTTTGATCGCCCGCTTGATGTCGCCGAAATCCATCACGAGCCCGAGCGGGTCGAGAGAATCCCCCTCGATCATAATCTCAGCCTGGAACGTATGGCCGTGGGGCGACGCACATTTGCCGGGGTAGTTGAGCAACCTGTGCCCTGCGTCGAAGGTGATCTCCACACGGTCACGGAACGGCATCCGGTGCTCCCTGCGCTTGGTCATTCAGATTCTGCGGCACCTCGTCGCCACGAGCACGAATGATGGCGATCAGCGCTGAAGCCTCGGAAGGAGTGAGCTTCACGCCAAGCTCGAAGGCCAGGAGTGTGCCCAAGTTGCGAACAGCGGGCGCGGTGTTGTTCACGCGTCGCCCCTGAAGGGCTACACCCTGCCATGAAGGGTTGGTCATTGCCCAGTCGATCGTTGCGAAATTTTGCAAGACTGCATTGGGATTCTGACAACGCTTCATAACTAGCGCCGTTGCGAACGCGATTGCTTGCTGACCTACCCCGTGCATGCAAAGGAACCGAGGGCGAAGGTATGCAGGGTGCTCAGTGCGTTCTGCCACAACCCGCCATGGGAAGATGGTGTCCACGAGCTGCTGCCAGAGGGCCGATTGTCGCTCGAACTCACGCTCGGCGACCACGGGCTGCTCGACGGGTGCCCCGGCCGCGATCAGTCGTGTCATTTCGTAGACCGTCGAAAGCGTGGCAACTTTTCCGCTGTTCTTCCCGAGGCTCGTCGTTTCCATCTCGACCCTATCCCGTAGGAAGGGACTAGCGGCGATGAGTCTCTTCGCAAGGTTCACCAACGGATCCCGGTGACTAAACAACAAAGAGATGCTCTTCGATGGGGGTTTCGCGTAGCGGTTGAGATCGCTGAAAAGTAGCTGGCTCCGACGTTGGGACCGAAAGGGTACAAGTATTACCGCGATTTGTTCCCTGGCGAGTGCCGGATTCAGACGAATCGCGCGTTGGATGGACTTGAGTCGGTGCTGCCCGTCGAGCGCATAGAGCATTTGGGTGCCATCGAGGACAACGGTTCCATATGCAATGTCCCCTGGGAGAGTTGAGCCACTTGTCTCGAACGGTATGGCTGCGCCCTGTGATTCCCCGATCGCTGGTCGCACCTCTACGGTTAATGCCGAGTAGAACCGATCGGGAGTGTTCAGCAGGTATGGGACGAGTTCTCGTTCAACTCGCGCGACATTCAGCTTCCGCTGGGACTTTGTTTCAGGGTCCGTGTGAGCATCCCAGTCGTCGACTTCCTCGACGAAGTCGACCATCTTAGCAACCTCACCGAAGGTGAGAACGGTTGCAAAAAACTCTGTATCGCCCATCCGTCCACGCAGGGCAGGAAAAGAAGTCGCCAAAGACCAGCCTCCTCGACCGCATGTCCTCATATCCTTCTCGGACGGTCAAGGCTGGGGATTGCCAGTAACCCAACTCCGGACGAAAGCCAGGTTCCCTCAATCCGACCAAGCGGGGTCCAATGGGGGCGCGGCCTCGGTCGTCTCTGGGACTCTTGAGTTAGTCGGGAGGCGGCTTCACGGGCGGAGATGGATGGACGGGGCGCTGTCCAGCGGGTGTTGGCTCGGGCTCGGATTAGGGCGGCCGCGGCGCCGAGCAGGTCGCCGCACAGGACCACCCAGTAGAGTTCGACCCTCGGGAGTTCGATTCCGACTGTGCGGTCGATTGAGATTCGCCCGGGGTTCAGCAGCCCCGTGCCAGCCATGACCACGCGACGACCAGCGGGAATTCGATATCGGACTCGTTGACCCAAATTCGTGACTAGCGTGCTCGCACCACTGCGACAGTCATCGTGCCGAGCGCGAGGACGGCCGGTATCGACCAGACGACCTCGATCACAACACCGATGCCGCTGGCGACCTCGGTCGTTGCGGCAGGCGGTGCCAAGAACGACGCGGGCCGTAAGCCCATGTTGTGAAGCTTTGCCGCGTGCGGTGGAGTCCACCGCCACCAAACCAGCCGAGGAGGGGTTGCAACCATGGGCGGCGAAGAAGGCCCTGACGAGGAGTCGGGCATGAAAACACCAACATCCTCGGATGCCATCACCGTATCTCCCTCGCTGGGTTTCGTTTCCGTTGGCGGTGGCGCGAGCGCGCATCGGCGAGGTCGTTTATCGCATCGGCAAGAAAATTTGGGCCGAATTAGGAGTGCGACGATCACCCCTCCTGGGAAAAGGGCGTACCAGGTGGCGTCGCGGAGGAATACAGGAAGGAATTCAGCATGGCGCCGGTGGAGGGGCCCGAGGCGTAGTGCCTATGCCGAGAAACTCAGCCCTGCCTCGAGGAGGACAGCGAACGCGACCGCGAGGGCAGATTGCACCATTAGGGGTGGGATAGTGCCCGGAACAATCTGCTGCAAGAACTGCGCGTTGTGCTCGCACCCAGCGCTCTCGCGGCGAGCACATAATCTCGTTCGCGTTTGGCGAGGCTAGCGGCCCTGGCGAGGGGTGCGAAAACAGGGACGTTGAAGATCGTGATGCTGCACCAACGCTCAGGTGCCCGCTCCCAAGGGCAGTCGCGATGGCCATGGCGATGACCACGGCCGGGAATGCCAACAGCGCGTCCATGAACCGCGAGAGGACTGCATCGAGCACACCACTGCCAAAGCCTGCCGCACAGCCGATGAGCGCACTGATGGGAGTTCTGGCTAGGGTCGAAATGCCTAGCGACAACGAGCGATGTGCGGAGATCGAAAAGCACACGCGAGCAATTCGTTG
>NICF_comb_assmDRAFT_10001208_pt1 | contig 20685 bp, 17 predicted proteins | sample NewIslPassag4_SG_FD_11279 | JGI IMG/M metagenome (IMG submission 11279) | reverse complement strand
CTTGCGCCGCCGAAGCCGCGAGCCGGCCGGATCGGGCGTGGCGGCGACGGCGCGGCTCGAGGCCGTTTCCAGCCCGCCAAAGCCTTCCCGAAGCGATTCGCTCGGTACGCCTTCCATGGATTCACTCACGGTTGGTCGGACGGAGGGGGTAGTAGCCCGCCTTCTCGGCGAGCTGCTGGCCCTCGGGGGAGAGGGCGAACTCTAGAAACTGGGCGGCCAGTCCGGTGGGCTCACCGGCCGTGTACATGAAGAGCTTGCGGGAAATGGGGTAGGTCCCCGCGGTGACGGTCTCCAGCGAGGGCACCACCGCCTCGCTCGACTCGTCCTTCTTCACCGGCAGGGCGCGGACTCCGCCGCCGTAGGCGATGCCGCCGAAGCCGATGCCGCGCGGGTCGCGGGCGATGGCGTTCACCACTGCCGCGGTGCCCGGAAGGGGCTGGGTGCGCGGATCGAAGTCCTCGTCCTCGAGCACCGCCTCCTTGAAGTAGGCGTAGGTTCCCGAGCTGTTCTCGCGGCTGTAGAGGGTGATGCGACCGGGCGACCCACCCACTTCGCTCCAGTCGCGAATCCGGCCCTCGTAGATGCGCTTGATCTGATCGAGGGTCAGGTGAGGAACCGGGTTGGACTCGTGGACGTAGATGGCGATGCCATCGAGCGCGACCGCGTGCTCCACCGCGGGCCTGCCACGCCGCTCCTCCACCTGGGCCTTCTCGGACGCCTTCATCGGCCGCGAGGCGGTGGCGATCTCCGTAGTGCCGTTGATGAGGGCGGCGATGCCCGTGCCGCTTCCGCCGCCGGTGACCTGCACGGAGACGCCGGGGTTCTTCTCCATGAAGGCCTCGGCCTGCCGCTGCGCCAGCATGACCATCGTATCCGAGCCCTTGATGGTCAGCGTGGAAGGGCCGCGAGAGGGATCGCGACCCTCCGCCCGCCGNGGCGGCTTGCAGGAGGCGAGGGCCAGGATCGCGACGAAGAGCAGGATGCCGCGTTCGAGGCGCATGGAAGTTCCCTACTCGATGATCGTTACAGTTCGGTGACAGGCGGGTGACATTCAGAACTCCGCGGCGACGCGGAGGAAGAGACTGTCGCGGGGAGCGTCGAGGGGGCCGTTTTCCGGCTTCTGCGCGTCGTTTCGTTCCCAGTTGACGATGACCTGCACGTCGTCGGTGAAGCGGTAGGCGAGGCCGGCGATGATCCGACTGCGGCGCCCCGGATCGTCGGCCGACGCGGCGTCGGGGACGTCGAGGTCCAGGCGTCCGATCGCACGCAGGGAAAGCGGCAGATCGACCCAGCCCCAGCTCGTCCAGAGAAAGCTCTCCCGGCGTAAGAGCCGGCCTTCGGTGGCCTGGTCATCGGCGGAGAAGCCGCCTCCCGTGCCCAGGGTGAAGCCGGGGCCGCTCCAGGTCGCCAGAGCCATCGCCCGAATCCGCTCCAGGCGGGCGCCGAGGATCCGCTCCCGGATGCCGTACTGGCCGAAAAGCGTGAGACGGAGGCCCTCCAGCCAGGGTCCCGCGCCGGCCAGCGGTGCAAGCGTCAGGCGCGCGGCGAGGTCCTTGTACTTGCCTGCCTCCGGCTCGATCCGCTCCTGGCGGTTGTAGCCCTCGCCGTTGGAGAGGAGGACCTGATAGTCCGCGTAGTTTCCCAGCGGCGCGCCGAGCAAGCCGAGCCCCACGTCCGACGAGCGGATGCCCGTGAAGTGCTCGAGGATGTCCGGGCCGAGGACGCGGTACCCCCAGACTCCGTCGGAGAAGCCGATGTAGGGGGTGGGCTGCATCAGGGCACGGACGGCGAGCGCGGGGAAGGCCTCGAAGTCGACGTAGGCGAATTTCAGGCGGAGGACGAGGCTGCCGTCGAGGTTTCCGTCCGTGCCCGTCGCGGCGACGAGGTCGGGCGTGACACGCAGCGAGATCGAGGGAGAGAGCCGCGCCCGGAAGTTCAGGTAGGTCCGGGTGACCTCGAAACGGTGGGTTCCGCCCGGTTTGGGCGAGTCGGGGTGGGCAAAGGAAAGATCGTAGGCCCACTGGCCCCAAACGTTTCCCGAGAGCTCGAGCTTGGGGTACTCCGCTCGGGCGCCGAGGGGCGCGAGGCAGGCGAGGGCGACGACGAGGAAGCGAACCGATCTCATCCTGCCGCCCTCCTATCGCAGGTCCGCATGTCACCTGTGTGACAGATCGGTGGAGATTCCGCCACGAAGGGTACCACCTCAGACCGAGGTGCTGCGGGCCGAGGGGAGGCGGAAGGTGAAGCGAGACCCCTTGCCTGGGGTGCTCTGCGCTTCGAGGTCGCCGCCGGACTGCTGGGCCGCGTGGCGCGCGATCGACAGGCCCAGTCCGCTGCCACCGGCGTCGCGGGCTCGGCCGGGATCCACGCGGTAGAAGCGCTCGAAGATGCGCTCGAGGTGGCGTGGCTCGATGCCCGGGCCGGTGTCCTCCACTTCGATCCGCACCCGCGCCCCGTCCTTCACGGCGCGCACGACGACCCGACCGCCTTCGGGGGTGAACTTGATCGCGTTGTCGAGGAGGTTTCCCACCACGATGTCGAGGGCGGTGGGATCGCTCAGCGCGGTGATGCCGTCCGCGACGGAGAGCTGCAGCTCGATGCGTTTTGCCTCGGCCGCGGCGCGGCGCGAATCCACCAGGCGCGACAGCGGTCCCGCCAATTCGAGGGGCTTGGGGTCGAAGCGGATCGCGCCCGATTCGAGGCGGCCGAGGTCGAGGAGCCGTTCGACCAGCTCGCTGAGCCGTTCCGCCTGCCGCAGCAGCTGCTCCACGAAGCGCGGCGCGACTTCGGGATCCTCGAGGGCACCGGAGGCGAGCGTTTCCGCCAGCCCTCGGATCGAGGCCACCGGCGTGCGGAACTCGTGGCTGACGTTGGCGACGAAGTCGCGTCGCATCGCCTCCAGGCGCCGAAGCTCGGTGACGTCCCGCGCCACGATCAGCACCGCGGCCTCGGTCCCCTTGGGCAGCGGGCGCGCGCGGCCGACGACGAAGCGGCGCGGAGGGCCGGGGATCTCCAGCTCCAGGACCGCGGGCCGGCCGCGGATCGCGTCGTAGACCGCATCGAGGATGGCGGGAAATCGTACCAGTTCCACCAGCGCTTGCTGGGCGGCGCGGTCGGAGAGGCCGAAGAGGTTCCTGGCGGCGCGGTTGTAGAGGAGGATGCGCGCGTCGGGGCGAAGGACGAGGATCGCCTCCTCCATCTCGGAGATCACCGTCTCCAACAAGTCGCGCTCGGCCGTGAGCTGGCGCACCTTGCTGTCGAGCTTCTCCGCCAGCGTGCCCAGCGAGCGCGCCATCGCCCCCAGTTCCCCGGGGTGGTCCGTGGTTGGCCGCGCGATCTCTTCGCCGGCGGCGATGCGCTGGGCCACCGCGCGCAATTCGCGAAGGGAGCGGCTGGAGCGATAGGAGTGATAGAGCCCCACGCCGCCGACCGTGGCCAGTCCGAACCAGCCCAGCCAGACGAGGATTCCGGGGATCCGGTCGCCGAGAAAAAGAAAGACCACCACCGCCGCGGCTACGCCGGCGTAGGCGAAGAAAAGGCGCTCGGCGGTGGTCCGTCTCACGCGGCTTCCACGCTCTCGACGATGCGATAGCCAACGCCGCGCACCGTCTCGATCAACTTTCCAGCCTCGCCGAGTTTCTCGCGCAGCCGCTTGACGTGCGTGTCCACGGTGCGGGTGGTGATGTCACCGCGCATGCCCCAGACGTCTTCGAGCAGCCGCTCCCGCGTCTGCACCCGGCCCTGCCGTTGAAGCAGCGTGTGCAGGAGGCGGAACTCGAGCGCGGTGAGCGCGACCTCCTTGCCGTCCACGGTGACGCGATGCCGCTCGGCATCGAGCACGAGCGGCCCCAGGCGGAGCTCCGGCGAGACGCTCGGCTCCGCGCCGCGCCGAAGGACTGCGCCGACGCGCAGGACGAGCTCCCGCACGCTGAAGGGCTTGGTGACGTAGTCGTCGGCTCCGAGTTCGAAGCCGACGATGCGGTCCACCTCCTCGCTGCGCGCGGTGAGCATGATGATCCGGACGTGAGCGAGGCTCGAATCCGCCCGGACCGCTTTGCAGACCTCGGTGCCCGACAGGTCCGGAAGCATGAGATCGAGGAGGACGAGGTCCGGCCGGNTCCCCCGGACGAGGGCGAGCCCCTCGGCGGCGGTGCTGGCCTCGAGCACCTCGTAACCCGCGCGCCGGAGGTTGTAGGCGACCACGTCTCGCAGCGCGCGCTCGTCCTCGATCACCAGGATCCGTGCCATCACACCGCGGCGAGGAAATCCTCGTTGGTGCGGAACTCCCGCAGCTTGCCGAGGAGCCTTTCCATGGCCTCGACCGGCTTGTAATTCGACAGCGCCATCCGCAGCAGCCGGATCTTCTCGTATTCCTTCTCGGTAAAGAGTTTCTCCTCTTTCCGCGTGCCCGACTGCGGGATGTTGATGGCCGGAAAGATTCGCTTCTCGGAAAGCGCGCGGTCGAGCGTGACCTCCATGTTACCGGTTCCCTTGAACTCCTCGAAGATCACCTCGTCCATCCGCGATCCGGTGTCGATGAGGGCGGTGCCGATGATGGTGAGCGAACCTCCCTCTTCGCAGTTGCGCGCCGCGCCGAAGATGCGCTTCGGCTTCTCCAGCGCCTTGGAATCGACGCCGCCCGAGAGTGTACGCCCGGAGGACTCGATCTCCTTGTTGTAGGCGCGAGCCAGGCGCGTGATGGAATCGAGGAGGATGACCACGTCCTCGCCCTTTTCCACGAGGCGCCGCGCACGCTCGAGCGTCATTTCAGCCACCTGTAGGTGGTCGGAGGAGGCACGGTCGGAGGAGGAAGCGAAAACCTCCCCCTGGATCGAGCGGCGCATGTCCGTCACCTCTTCGGGCCGCTCGTCGATGAGAAGCACCATGAGGTGAGCGTTGGGGTGGTTGCGCGTGATCGCCTGAGCGATCTTCTGCAGCATGATCGTCTTGCCCGTCTTCGGCGGAGCGACGATCAGCGCGCGCTGCCCGAAACCGATGGGCGCGATCAGATCGATCACGCGCGTCGTGAGTTCGTCCGGCGTGGTTTCGAGGCGGATGCGCCGCACCGGGTCGATCACCGTCAGGCTGGAGAAGTCGGGACGGTTCCACGCCTCCTCGGGCGGGGCACCGTCGACCAGGTCCACACGCTGGACCAGGAGCTTTCCGCGGGGAGCGGCCTGCGCGACGATGTGTTGCCCGGGGCGAAGCCGGAGCTTCTGCACCAGGTGCTTCGGGATCTCCGGATCGTCGGGGTTGGGCAGGAAATTCTTCGCAGCGCTGCGCAGACAGGCGTTCTGGCCCTTGACGTTGACGTCGAGTACCCCCTCCACCTGCACGAGCTGGGCCGCAGCTGCTTCCTGTGCCGCCTGCCCCCCGCCCCGGCGGCCCCTCCGCCGACGGCGCCTCTTTTTGCCCGTCTCGACGGCGCCCGAAGGAGCCGCGGCCTGTGCCGCGCCGTTGGGCACCGTCGATGCGGCCTCCTGGCTCGGGGTGGTCGTCTCAGCAGTCTCGTTCAGTGCCATGGTCCAGCTTCCAACCTCTGGGTGATTTCCGGGTGGGCGGGCTGCGACGATGCAGCCCGGTCGTGTTGCGTCGTCCGGGCTCCGTGCACGCCGACCGCGAGGGAAGCGCGACGGGCCCTCGAAAAGAAAAGGGTGCCAGGCATCGAGAGCGTTGCTTGCGGCCAAGGAGCCCGCGACGCAGCGGGCTACGATTTCACTCCCTGGACATCCGTGGTCTGGACGAGGACACCGGGCGCCCAAGACGCCTGGCGACGCTCATCCGAACACCTGGAAAGCCGCTCGGCGAATCTGCCACCCCTACTCCTGCTGGCAGATTCTGCGGGTCGTGATGCTGGCCCGGGGCGGAAACGCCCCCGGCGAAGCCACGACGCTCCTATAACACGCGTCCTGCCAAATCACAACCGGCCGGGTTCTCGAACCCACCACGCCACGGGTGATAGCGCCCAGACACCCGATCCGTTCCAGAGAAGGATCGGGATGGGGACGGTCGCCTGCAAGAGGGAGACGACGGGCCCATCCAGGGCCCCTTGGGTCTGAAAGCCCACCGTCAGCATGGAGCGAGACGGCGCATACACGCGGAAGCGAACGGTGGCGTCCTCGGGAAGACCTGCGGCGAGCCTCGCCTTTCGCAGCGCGCCTCCGAGTCCTCCCAGATCGTCGACCAGCGCCCGCTCGCGCGCCTGGGCTCCGGTCCAGACTCGGCCCTGCGCCACCGCATCGACCTCCTCCACCGAGAGATCTCTCGCCTCCGCGGTGGCGCGCAAAAAACCCTCGTAGAAGGAATCGATGGTGGATTGGATCGATTCCCGCATCCCTTCCGTCCATCCGCTTCGCCAGGAGAGGATGTCGGCCTGCTCGCCGCGCTTCTCCAGATGGCTTCCCACCCGGAGCTTTTCCATCAGGCCCTCGAGGTCGGGCTTGAGCCAGAACACGCCGATCGAACCCGTGTACGTCGCCGGCGTGGCGAAGATGCGATCGGCTCCGACCGCCGCGTAGTAGGCACCCGATGCCCCTGCGTCGCCCATCGCCGCGATCACCGGCTTTCGCCTGGCCGCCTCGCGGACCGCGTTCCAGATGCGCTGCGAGGCGCTGGCGTCGCCTCCGCCCGAATCGATCCGCAAAAGGATCGCGCGCACCGAATGCGAGGCGGCGGCCTCCTCGAGCGCGCGGATGACGGACCGATCACCGGTGGTGGGGACCAGGCCGAAGGGCTGCGATCCCCCCGAGACGATCGTTCCCGTGATGGGCACGACCGCGATTTCCGGAGGAAGCGACCAGTGCTCCCAGGAGGCAGGGCGGAGCGAGCGGTGCTCGAAGCGGATGCGGCGCCCTGCCCACTGCCGCACGCGATCCTCGAGTGCGTCGTGGTAGGCGAGGGCATCGACCAGCCCAGCCTGACGGGCGCTTTCGGCGTCGCGAAGCCCGCGCTGCAGCGCCTCTCTCACCGCGCTCTCGTCCATGCCGCGGGCGCGGGCCAGGGCGGCGACCTCGCTGGCGAAGAGATCGTCGAGGAGCGAGGCGAGTACCTCGCGGTACTCCACGGAGATCGACGATCGGGTGAAGGTCTCGGGGGCGCTCTTGTAGCGGCCCACTCGCACCGCCTCGACCTGGACGCCGATGAGGTCGAGGGTGCGCGCGAAGAAGTCGGCGCGGCTGGCGAGGCCGTTGACGACGAAGAAGGCGGCAGGTGANGCGATCACGTGGTCCGCCGCCGAGGCCACGAGATAGGTGGCGTCGTCCGCCTCCTCGACGAAGGCCACCACCCGCTTGCCCCGAGCACGCAGATCGAGGATGGCGCGATGCAGGTCCCAGGCGTTCCCCATCCCGACGGGGAGAGCCTCGAGCATCTCGAGCACCACGCCGTCGACGCGCCCGTCTCGGCCGAGGGCGGCCAGACCCTCCACCGCATCCACCATGGGGTCGCGCGGCTCGCCTCCGAACAAGACCAGTCCCGAGGGAGAGGAGAAGACCTCGTCGAGCCGCACGCGGACGAAGGTGCGTCCGACTCCTTCTCCCAACGATCTCTCCCTCCACGTGCGCAAGGTGGCGCCGGCCACCCAGCCGACGGCGTTGTCCCCCTCGGTGCGAAGGATGGGCGCTCCCTCCACCCGCAAGAACTCGCCGTCCAGCCGCAGGCCGAGGAGAGCGGTCTCGGGGCCGTTGCCGAGCCTGTGCGTGTAGCCGCCGAGCACGGTCACGCCGGGGACGAGACGCCAAAGCAGCGTGGCGGCGAACGCCGTGCGCTCGAAGCCGTGGGGGGCGAGGTCGTTTTCCGAGCCGAGCACGGAGGCGTCGACCGCGACGGTGAGCCAGTCGCCCCAGGGGCGCAGCCCGACTCCGAGGGCGTACTCTCGATTCGGTCGGATCCCGTTCAGTGGCGCGGTGTCCAGGTTACGGGCGACCAGTCCCACGCTCAGGGCGCGGCCGGGTCGGAGAAGCAGGCCTGCGTCCCAGCTCGTGCGCTCGTCCAGGACGCCGCCCGAAAAGACGTGCGCGGTCACGCCCAGTGAAAGGCGAGGGTCGCCGACCGCCAGCGACCAGCTCGTGCGCCGGTGCGGAGGCAGCGATCCCTCGTCGAAGCGCAGCCATTCGAAGGAGAGGCCGAAGCCGAAAACGCCGAAAAGCGGCGCACCGAGATAGAGGCCGTCGCCGTCGGGACCCGGCAATCCGGCGCCTTCCTCGTGAAGGTAGCGGAGGGAAAGGCCCCTCTGCATGCCGATGCCTGCGGGGTTTACCGTGGATGCGGCGGGGCTGTCCTCCAGCGCGACCGAGCTACCCGGCAGATCGAGGCCCGAGAGGACGGTCCGGTTCGTCGTCCCCGGCGTCTGGGCTCGGGCCGCAGCCGCCGCGCCGAGGACGAAAAGGAGCAAGACGGCTTTCGGCATGCGCCCAGTCTTGGCCGTCTCGCTCCGGATTACCACGATTTTCGACGTTCAGGCGGCAGCGCGCGGCAGGCCGAAGGCGCGGAGGATGCGCTGGGCGTGGTGTCCCAGCCCGACGAACTGTACGTCCTTCTCCATCTCCGTGATCGCCATCGCCAGGATCCCCAGGCCGAAGTCGGAGAGCTGCTCGAGCCGAGAACAGTCGAGGATCACCGGGCTCTCCATCTGGAAGATCCGGTCGCGCAGCGTGTACGCGGCGCCTCCGTCGAGGACGCCCTGCAAGCGCAGGCGCACTCCGCGGTCGAGAGGTTCCGTTTCGATGGCGAAGCGGTTCATGGCGGCACCTCCGGGGGAAGAGTGGACGAGGCCACCGCAAGTTGGGCATCGAATGCGCGTCGGGAAATCCGCCAAAGGGGGCAGAGTGTGCAGTCGGGAAACAGCAGAGGTCTCGCCTCCGGGGCGGCTGCCCTCATGCGAGGCCTGGCGCGCGGGAAAACGAAAGGCCCAGGCATGGCGCCTGGGCCTGTTTGTTTCGTGCCGGACTTGCGCCGATCGACTCAGCCGTAGATGCGCATCGCGCGCAGTCGCCGGATCCGCTCCTCCGTCGGGGGATGGGTGGAGAAGAGCCTGAGCAGGCTCTTGCCGGATAGCGGATTGACGATGAAGAGCGAGGCGGTGGCCGGATGCCCGTCGTCCGGGAAGAGCTGCACGCCGCGCTCCAGCTTCTCCAGCGCGTCGGCCAGCGCGTGTGGATCGCCGCAGATCTGCGCGCCCGTGGCGTCGGCCCCGAACTCGCGCGAACGGGAGATGGCGAGCTGCAGGATGGTGGCCGCCAGCGGCGCCAGAATGATCAGCGCCAGCATGCTCAAGAGGCCGGCGGGCCCCTCTTCGCGGTCACGGTCTCCACCGCCCCCGAAGATGAGCCCCCACTGGAGCATGTTCGCCAGGCCAGAGATCGCGCCTGCGATGGTCGCGGCGATGGTCGCGATGAGCGTGTCGCGGTTCCTGATGTGCGCCAGCTCGTGCGCGATCACGCCCTCGAGCTCCCGCCGATCGAGGATCTGCAGGATGCCGGAGGTCACTGCCACCGCCGCGTTCCTGGGATTGCGCCCCGTGGCGAAGGCGTTCGGTGTGTGGCTGGGGATGATGTAGAGGCGGGGCATGGGCATGCCGGCCCTTTGCGTCAGCCTCTCCACCATCTCGTACAGCCACGGCATCCGGTCGCGAGGGATGGGCTGGGCACGGTACATGGCCAGGGCCAGCTTGTCGCTGAACCAGTAGGCACCGAAGTTGGAGATCAGCGCGAAGACCAGCGCGATCTTCAGCCCCGTCGTGCCGCCGAGCGCCTGGCCGACGGCGAGGATCAGGGCCGTCATCGCGGCCAAGAGCACGCCCGTCTTCAGCCAGTTGGCCAGGCCCCTCGAAGCGCTACCTCGCGGGGCGGTGGGAAAGGTACGAGCGTCGTTCATCGACATGCGTGATCACTCCTCCAGACTCGGTCGATCTCGACGTTCCCAGCGTAACCATGCCCCCGGGAATTGCACCCCGGGAAACAACCGAAAGCGCTCGATCGTTCCCATACCACGGTCGTTTTCAACAGGGGCGGACTTTGCGGGGGATGCCGAAACAGTGCTATCCGCCGGGTCCACGGGAGGTCGTTTCATGGCGAAAGCGCGTCGGAAGGCCGGAGAGCAGCTCGAACTCCTGAAGCCGGGGCCGAAGGCGCGGAAGAGTTCTTCCTCGCAGAAGACCACCCGGAAAACCCGGGAGGCGGTCAAGGAGAGCGCGGCGAGGTCGAGTTCGAGCCGGGCGAAGAAGGCCGCGGTCAAGAGCTCCAAAAAGTCGGCCGCGCCGCGCGCGGCCCCGGCGGCGACTGCGGCCCGCAAGGCGAGCGCTTCGCCCGCGACGACCCGCAGGACGAGCGCACCTGCTTCCCGGGCCACTGCCGAGGAACTCGCCCAGCGGCAGCGGGAGATCTCGGTCTCCGAGTTCTTCTCCAAGAACCGTCATCTCCTCGGGTTCGACTCTCCCTCCAAGGCCCTGCTCACCGCGGTCAAGGAGGCGGTGGACAACTCCCTGGACGCCTGCGAGGAGGCTCGCATCCTCCCGGAGATCGTCGTCGAGGTGCGGGCGGTGGAGGGCGCACCCGACCGCTGGGTGATCAGCGTGGAGGACAACGGTCCGGGCATCCTCAAGACCCAGGTGCCCAAGATATTCGGGAAGCTCCTCTACGGCTCGAAGTTTCACCGCCTCAAGCAGTCCCGTGGTCAGCAGGGGATCGGCATCTCCGCGGCGGCCATGTACGGCCAGCTCACCACCGGCAAGCCCGTCGTGGTCTGGACTCGTACCGGCAAGGCGCGCAAGGCCCACCGCATGGAGATCCGGATCGACACGCGCACCAACAGCCCGGTGGTGGTCTCCGAGGAGGAGGTCGAGTTTCCTCGGGACCACGGTACGCGCGTGGAGATCGAGATGCAGGCCGACTACAGCCGCGGCCAGCGCCATCTCCTCCGCTACGTGGAGCAGACGGTCCTGGCCAACCCTCACCTGGCGCTGACCTTTTGCCGGCCGAATGCCGAGCCCTTGGTCTTCCCTCGGGCCTCGGAGGAGCCGCCCAAGGAGGCCGCGGAGATCAAGCCGCACCCCTACGGCGTCGAGGTGGGGACGCTGATGCTGATGGCCAAGGAGTCCAAGGCCCGCTCCGTGGCCGGCTTTCTCCAGACAGAGTTCTCCCGCGTCTCCGCCCAGGTCGCCGACGAGATCCTGCGCAACGCGAAGCTGCCGAAGAGCGTTCGCCTCAAGGACGTGGCCGAGGACCGGGAGGTGGCGGAGAAGCTCCGCCAGGGCATCCTCGCCACCAAGATCATGGCGCCGCCGATGAACTGCCTTTCGCCCATCGGCGACGAGCTGATCCGCAAGGGGCTGATCTCGTTCTTGAACGTGGTCGAGGAGGAGGAGCCCGAGGAGGAGGAGCCGTCGGGCCGGAGCAGCCGCCGCGCCAAGGCGAAGGAGAAGACCGCGGAGGACAAGCAGGCGGAGATGGAGAAGGCCGCCGCCGACTCCATGCCTCCCGAGGAGGGGGAGGAACAGATCAAGGGCAAGCGCTTCTTCATCGTCTCCACCACGCGGCCGCCCAAGGTCTACCGAGGCAATCCCTTCCAGGTGGAGGTGGGCTTGGCCTATTCGCCCGACTGGCCGCAGGACCAGCCCATCCGGCTCTACCGCTTCGCCAACCGCGTGCCCTTGCTCTTTCAGCGCGGCGCGTGCGCGATCACCGAGGCGGTGGTTCGCACCGACTGGAAGAACTACGAACTCGCCCAACCGAAGGGCGCCCTTCCCGTGGGGCCGATGGCGCTGCTGGTGCACATCGCCTCGGTCTGGGTGCCCTTCACCTCCGAGTCCAAGGAGGCCATCGCCCACTATCCGGAGCTGCTCTCCGAGATCCGCCTGGCTCTACAGGAATGCGGGCGAAAGCTCGCCGCCTACATCCGCAAGCGCAAGGCGGCGGTTCACGAACTGCGACGGCGTTCCACCTTCGAGCTCTACATCGACGAGGTGGCCCGCTCGCTGCACGAGATCGTCGGCGCCGACGAGGAGAAGCTGAGGGGGCGGCTCCTCGAGATGGCGCGGCTCGCCACGGGTGGCGATCGCACCGACGAGATCCTCGACCGGGTGGCGAGCCGCCGGCGCGATGAATTCGAGGGAGCCGAGGCGGAGGAGGAGTACCGATGACGAGGCGCGACGCGACCGCGAAGAAGACCCTGGCCAAGATCGAGGCTCTGGCCAAGGCCGTCGTCCGCGACATCCAGAAGAAGCAGAATCCGCGGATCGAGATCCCCCTCCGGACGCTGTCGAACATCACCTACAACGCCCGGAAAAAGATCATCGAGATGGGGAAGGAGACCCAGGAACGCTCCTTCTTCAACGTCTCGCAGGCGAGGAAGTTCATGCAGACCTTCCTCGTGGCATCCGCGTGCAAGGAGCTCATCGAGACCGGCAAGACCACGAGCATCCGTGACCTCTACTACATGACCAAGCACACGCTGGGGAACTCGAAGGTCAATACCTTCGAGGAGCAGGACGAGTCCGACCCCATCATCGAGGACCTGGAGGTCACGCTCGACGCGCTGCGCGAGGAGCTCCACCTCTTCGCCAACCGCAAGGGTCTGATGGTCGGCCCGATGACCATCGTGGACTCCGGCGACACCATCGACCTGAGACGCCAGGGGTCCGGCGGCTGGGGCGTGCCCTCCATCGTGGAGCCGAACGTGATCAAATTCGGCAAGCACGAGGCGCGCTACGTCCTCCTCGTCGAAAAGGAAGCGGTCTGGAGTCGCTTCAACGAGGACAAGTTCTGGAAGAAGGAAAAGTGCATGCTCATCCACGGTGGCGGTCAGCCGCCGCGCGGCGTGCGTCGACTCGTCCACCGTATGCACTACGAGCTCGGGCTGCCCGTCTACGTGCTCGTGGACAACGATCCCTGGGGCTTTTACATCTATTCGGTGGTCAAGCAGGGCTCGATCAACCTCGCCTACGAGTCCATGCGCATGGCGGTGCCGCGGGCCCGCTTCATCGGCATTTCCTCTCGGGACGCCGAGCGCTACGGCATCCCGGAAGAGACGTCGATCCGCCTCGACGAAGGCGATCACCGCAGGATCCGCCAGATGCTCGAGTACCCATGGTTCCAGGACAAGAAATGGCGCCGAGAGCTCGAGACCATGGCCAAGAGCAACCGCAAGTACGAGATCGAGGCCCTCTCCCGCAGGGGCATCTCCTTCATCACCGAGGAGTACTTGCCGCGCAAGCTGGCCGAAAAGGACTGGTTGGAGTGATCGCACTCCTGGCGCTGCCTCTTCTTTTCGCGACGCCCGCATTCGCCCGCGCCCCGGTCTCGCTGGAGGGCACCTGGGTCTCCGCCGAGGCCCGCCGGCTCCTGCAGAGCGGTCAGTCCGGTGACCCGGGCTGTTACCTCGAGGTATCCGCCGAGGGATCGGTGGTGGAGAGCTGCGCCGATGGCGTGCGGCGCTGGCCCCGCGTCAGCGAATCCGTGACGGCGACGGCGGCGGAGCTCCGATCCGAGGGAGCCGACGGCGTTCGTCGCGCCGTGGTCCGCGCCGGCGCGCCCGCCGAGATGGAGCTGCGGATCGAAGCGGGCGACTCCGTGGAATTTCGCCGCCTCTATCGCCTCGACCCGCGCCATTCTCGCGAGCTGGGCGATCTCGTCCTCGTACGCGATCGCCTGCTGGGCGAATGGACCACCGAGGACGGCGTCTCGCTCCGCTTCGGTGGCGACGGCACCTACGTCTTCGGAGGCGATGCCGGACGGTATCGCCTGAAAGGCGGCTTCCTTACTCCCGGCGGCGCCCAGGGCGTGCTCTACCTGCAGCCGGAAAGCGGGGGGCCGACCCGGCGTTATCTCCTGCACGGTCGTGGCCACCGACTGGGCCTCGCCGAGATCCCCTTGGACGTCGAACTCCTCCTCCCCGACAAAGCCCGGCAGGACGAGTTCGCACGCGGCTCCGAGGGCAGCATCGATGCCGCGGTCGAGGAGGGAGAGGAGCCGCAGCGTGAGCCGGGGACCGAGGTCGTCGTCGTGGAGGGGGTGAGGATCCCGCTGCCAGAGGAGGAGGACGAGCCGGTCCTCGCCGTTCTCCCTCCCGGGGTGGAGGAACCCGAGCCGCGGATCTGGCTGGATCGGGCGATTCCACCGGCCGAGGAGATCGCCAAAGATGAGGGAGAGGTGCACGGCGACGAGGAAGGCGAGGAGCCTCCTCCCATCGCCCAGCCGATCCGGCCGGCTCGGCGGTGCGGCTGCCAGGCGGCCGAGGCCACGGCCGGCCTGATCCTGGTCGGGCCGTGGCTTTGGGGCCGGTCGCGAAGGAGGAGCTGATGTACGTTCGGCAGCTTCTGCTCGGACCGATGCAGAACTTCATCTACCTCCTCGGCGCCGAGGGCGGGCGGGAGGCGGCCGTGGTCGACCCCGCCTGGGACGTGGACGCGATCCTCCGACAGGCGCGCGAGGACGGCCGGCAGATCTCCGCCATCTTCGTCACCCACCATCACCGCGACCACATCAACGGCGTCGCGCCGCTGCTCGAGAGGATCCCGGGCCTTCCGGTCTACGCCCAGTCGAGGGAGATCGAGTTTTCGCCTGCGCTGCAGGCCTTTGGCGAGGCGCTGCGGCCGGTGGAACCGGATGCGATGGTCCGCGTGGGTTCGCTCGAGGTTCGGTGCATCCACACGCCCGGACACACCCCCGGTTCGCATTGCTTGCTGGCAGAGGGGCGCCTCTTTTCCGGGGACACGCTCTTCATCTGCGGCTGCGGCCGATGCGACCTGCCGGGCGGAGATCCGGAGCAGATGTTTCACAGCCTGCATCGCGTGCTCGGCGGTCTTCCCGACGAAACGCTCGTCTATCCCGGGCACGACTACGCGGATCGGCCCGTCTCCACCATCGGCGAGGAAAAAAGAGAGAATCCCTACTTCCAGCGCAAGTCGCTCCCGGAATTCGTCGCCTACAGGATGCGCCCGCGCACGTGATGCAGGAGCAGCTCTCGCCCGAACTCGTCGTCGCGGCCTACGCAAAGGGCATCTACCCGATGGCCGATCCGGACGGAACGATTCGCTGGTATTCGCCGATCCGCCGGGCGATCTTTCCCCTCGATGGATTTCGCGTCCCGCGCACGCTGGCCAAGGTGGTGCGCCGGGGCACGTACGAGATCCGCATCGACACTGCCTTCGAGGAGGTGATCCGGGGCTGCGCCGATCGCCCGATCACCTGGATCAGCGAGGAGATCGTCCGCGTCTACACCGAGCTTCACGACCTCGGCCTGGCCCACAGCGTGGAGGCGTGGCACGAGGGACGCCTCGTCGGCGGGCTCTACGGCGTGGCGCTTCGTGGCGCCTTCATGGGAGAGTCGATGTTCTCGCGGATGCCCAACGCCTCGGGCGTCTGCCTGGTGGCGCTCGTGGAGCGACTCAAGGCGCGAGGCTTCGTCCTCCTCGACAGCCAGACGCCCACGCGGCATCTCGCGCGCTTCGGACAGATCCTCGTTCCTCGTGCGGAGTATCTGCGTCGTTTACGCGAAGCGTTGGCTCTCGAACGGCACTTCGATTGAAGCCCTCTTCGCATTGACGGAGGCCAAGCGCTCCCCTATCCTGATCGCTCGCTCCACGAGCGGCGGGTCGTACTCCTTGGCCGGCGCGGAGCGGTGCCCGCTTGCCTCGAGCACTCGCTCGGCGAACGGCGGGCGACGGAAGGTCGGGACGTCGGTGCGTTCGTCTCCGAGCGCATCCACCCGAGACGTCGAGATCGGGCCGGATCCGGTCTCTCTGGCGTGAACTGCACGGTCGTGGCGCGCGGGGGCGCGTAGCGGCGTGCTTTTCCCAGGAGGTTTCCATGACCCTGACGACCCTGTCGACGCCTTCGGCTCGGAAGAGGAAGGTCACCTACGTGCGCGACATCTCGAAGCTCACGGAGATCCCGGCGCACGAGCGAAAGGCGCTGGAGCGGGTCGCCCAGAAGTACGTCTTCCGCGCGAACGACTATTACCTCGGACTCATCGACTGGAACGATCCGAACGATCCCATCCGCCAGCTCGTAATCCCTCGCGTGGAAGAGCTCGAGGATTGGGGCAAGCTCGATGCATCGAACGAGGCCGCGGTCACGGTGGAGAAGGGCGTGCAGCACAAGTACCGCGACACGGCCCTCCTCCTTTGCAACGAGGTTTGTGGCGCCTACTGCCGTTACTGTTTCCGCAAGCGCCTCTTCATGGACGGAAACGACGAGGTCTCCATCGACGTCAGCCGTGGAATCGAATACATCCGCCAGCATCCGGAAATCAACAACGTCCTCTTGACCGGTGGCGACCCGCTCTTGATGGCGACACGTCGTCTGCGAGAGATCCTGGCCCGCCTGCGCGAGATCCCACACGTGAAGATCATTCGAATCGGCACCAAGATGCCGGCCTTCAATCCGTGGCGGGTTCTCGACGACCCCGAGCTTCTCGATGCGATCTCCACCTACTCCTTGCCGGACCGCCGCATCTACGTGATGGCCCATTTCGATCATCCGCGCGAGCTCACACCCGACGCGGTGCGGGGAATCCGGGCCCTGCAGAAGGCGGGTGCGATCGTGGTGAATCAATGCCCGCTCGTGCGCGGGATCAACGACAAGCCGCGGGTGCTGCGCGAGATGTTCGAAAAGCTCTCCTTCATCGGCGCGCCGCAGTACTACGTCTTCCAGGGACGGCCGACTGCGGGCAACGCGCCCTACGAGGTGCCGATCGTCGAGGGCTACTTCATCATCGAGGAGGCCAAGCGCAACCTCTCCGGCCTGGCGAAGCGCGCCCGCTTCGTCATGTCGCACGAGAGCGGCAAGATCGAGATCGTGGGTGTGGACGACCGGCACATCTACATGCGCTACCACCGCGCCAAGAACCCCGCCGACGAGGGCCGCTTCATGGTCTTCCAGCGCGACGACGGCGCGTTCTGGCTCGATCAGCTCGTGCCGGTGCGCGGCCTCGGCGCGGTTCCCGCACGCGCTGCTTGACGATCCTTCGAGCCGCGTCCCCGCCAGGACGCGGCCAGAAAAAGAAAAGCGCCGCACGATCGCGGCGCTTTTTCATTTTCGGATGCCGGGGGTCACTTTCCGTAGCCGCGCACCAGCTCGACCAGGGTACGAACGGCCACGCCAGTTCCACCCTTGCTGAAGTAGCCGCGCTCCTTGTCGGAGGTGGAGGGACCGGCAATGTCCAGGTGGACCCATGGCGTTTCGCCCACGAACTCCTTCAGGAAATGCGCGGCCGAGATCGCGCCGCCCCAGCGCGTGCCGGAGTTCTTCATGTCCGCCACGTCGGAGTCCAACTCCTTCTTGAGCTCGGGGACGAGCGGCATCCGCCACAGATCCTCGCCGGATGCCTTCGCCGCCTCGAGCACGCGGCCGACGAATTCCTCGTCCGCACCAAAGGTGCCCACGGTGTAGTGGCCGAGCGCCACGATGCAGGCGCCGGTGAGGGTGGCAATGTCCACCACGCCGCGGGGCTTCGTCTCGCAGGCGTAGGCGAGCACGTCACCCAGGACCAGCCGCCCCTCGGCGTCGGTATTGGTGATCTCCACCGTCTTGCCCAGGCGCGATACGAGCACGTCGCCCGGACGGTAGGAGGAACCGCTCGGCATGTTCTCGCAGGCGCCGATGAAGCCGTAGACGGGGAAGTCGGGCTTGATCACCTCCCCGATTACCTTCATCGCCCCGATGACCGCGGCGGCGCCGGCCATGTCGGTCTTCATGTCCACCATGGCGTCGGCCGGCTTGAGCGAGAGGCCGCCCGAGTCGAAGGTGATCGCCTTGCCCACGAAGGCCAGCGGCGCGGCCGTGGATGCCGAGGCCCCCTTCGGCACGTAGCGGATCTCGATGAGCTTCGGGGGTTCCTGGCTGCCCTTGGCCACCGCGAGGAACATCCCCATCTTGAGCTGCTCGATCTTGCGCCGGTCGTGGACGACGACCTGCAAGCCCGCCGCCTTGCCCATGTCCGCGGCGGCCTTCGCCAGGGCGGTGGGCGTCATCACCGCCGCGGGCTCGTTGACCAGGTCGCGCGCCAGGCTGACCGCCTCGCCGATGGCCAGGCCCAGGGTCAGCGCCTGCTGCGCCGCCGCATGGCGTCGCAGGCTCTCGTGGTGCAGCGAGGCATGCGTGATGCGGAAATCCTTTTGTTTCCCCTCGCCGGTCTTCCACTTGTCGAAGCGATAGGCACCGAGGAAAAGTCCCTCCGCCCCGGCGCGAACGGCCTCGACTGCGTCCACCTCCTCGGGAAGGGCGAGCGCGATCTTGGCGCTTCGCAGGCGGCGCGCCTCCTTGGCCACGGTTCCCGCCGCCATGCGGAAGGCCTCGTGCTTGTACGCATCGCGCTTGCCGAGCCCGACGAGCACGGCGTAGGCGGCGGCGATCTTCCCGTGCGTGGGGAAGACCAGCTTCTGGCCTTCCTTGCCCTCGAAGCACTCCGCCTGGATCGCCGAGTTCAGGTGACCACCGAGCGCCTCGTCCAGGCTCGCGAGGAGAGGATGCCGAGCGCGCTTGCCGAGATCGTCCTCGAAGAGCGGAAGCGCCACGAGCCCGACCTTCGCCTCGATCGGGGAGGTGGCTGCGAGCTTGATCTCCATGACTGCTCCTTTCGGGTTGCCTCTGGGGCGGATGGCTTCGGGTTCTACCACACGCGGCACAGGGGGGAATACGTTTCCTGCGAGAGCCGCGAGGCTTACGCGGAGGCGATTTGCCGGCGACGATCGTCTACCTGGTGGGCGTGGAGAGGCTCGCGCTCGCGCCCGGCGGTCTACCCGCACCGGTGGCGAGGGCGCTCGTGGAGGACCTCGAGTACGCGAGACTGGGCGCGGCCTGGTTCGACCTTCCGTGGTACGGCAACGTCGCCGGCGAGCTCGCCCGCATCTTGCTCGGATGGAATGCGCCGCCGGAGCCGGCGCTCGAGCTTCTGCGGGCCGCGCCGGTCCGAGTCGGACTGCGGCTCGCCGAGGCGGTGACGCGAGGCGCACTGGTGGGAACCGAAGCCGGACTCGCTCTGGTCGCCGGCTACTTCCTTCACCTTTGCTTCGATCGCAGTCTCGAGCGAACGATGCAGAAGCTCCTCGGCGACGAGGCGCGCGATCCGGGAGGGCTCCCGGCGCGGCGGGGCGTGGAGTGGGTCCAGGCGCTCTTGTGGCTGCGGGAGACTCTCGGCTACGACCCGCTCGGCACCCCGGAGATCCGCCGGCGCTTCCAGGTGGTCAAGCGCCGTGGCTACCCGGCGCGCGGCCTCGGCCGCGGCATCCACCTCTTGCTCCGCACCGCCTACCTCGACGTGGTCGGGCGGGCTCCCGAAAAATCCGAGGTGGATTCCTGGGTTCGAGGTCTTTGGCTGTACGGCCGCATCCTCGGCAGCGCGCCGGGGAGGTTGCTTGCGCTCCCCGAGACGGTTCCCGAGGCGACCTGGGCCTGTTACCGCGGCGATGGTGTCGACGTGGCCGAGGCGATCGAGGAGGGAATGGACCAGGCGCGCGCTTGTATTTCGCGTCTGTACGAGTTGATGCAGACGGAGCTCGCGCTCGTCGAGGCCGAAGCGATGTTCACCGGATTGCTGGGTTCCGAGGCCGCGGCGCCGCGCGCAGGCGAGGCGCTGCCCGCCGCCGATGCTTCCGCACGCCCGGGTTGATGCTTACTCGATGGGCATGGGCGTGGTGCTCCTCGCGACTCTGCTCTGGCTCGCCCAGCAGGATCCTTCCTCGGTTCCCGATCCCGATCCGACGCAGCAGGACAATCCCTTCGACCTCGGCATGCCCGGGGATTCCCCCACCGAGGATTTCGGCGAGCCGCCACGGCCGGAGGAGCTCTTCACCGTGGTGGGCACCGTAGTTTCGATCGCCGAGCAGAGCCTGACGTTGCGCCGACGCGGCGAGATCGACGCCGAATTCAAGGTCGACGAGCGGACCGCATTCGCCCTCGACGGCGAGGAGGTCACCTTCGACCGCATCCCCGCGGGCAGCACGGCGGAGGTCCGCTACGAGCTGCGAGGGGACGAACGGGTCGCCCGCGAGGTGCAGGCGACCTCGCCCCGCGGTCGACGTCGACCCTGACGCCTACATGTACATGCCGCCGTTGACGTGGAGGACCTGGCCGGTCACCCAGGCGCCACCCGTCCCCGCCAGGTAGGCCACTGCCTCGCCGACGGCACGGGGATCCCCGAAGCGCCCCAGCGGGATCTGCGCGAGGATCTTCTCCTGCACCTGGGGCGGGATCTTCCGCACCATGGGCGTGTCCATGAAGCCCGGGCAGACGGCGTTGACGGTCACGTTGTCCTTGGCCAGCTCCCTCGCCAGGCTCTTGGTCAGGCCGATGAGGCCCGCCTTGGAGGCGGCGTAGTTGGCCTGGCCGTAGTTGCCCATCGCCCCCACGATGGAGCTGATGTTGATGATCCGCCCCTCCTTGCGGCGGGTGAGTGGGGGGATCACCGAGCGGCAGACGTGGAATGCGCCGCGTAGGTTGGTGTCGAGCACCTCTTCCCAGTCCTCGTCGGTGAGTTTGTGGCAGGTGCGGTCGCGGACGAGGCCGGCGTTGTTGACCACGACGCAGATGGGGCCGATCTCTTCCTCGATGCGCTCGACCATGCGGTGCACGTCGATGGGCTTGCAAATGTCCGCCTGGTAGGCGCGCGCCTCGATGCCCCCCGTCGAGAGCGAGGCGGCGAGCTCCTCGGCAGCCTTGCGCCCGCTGCGGTAGTGCAGCGCCAGGTCGA
>NICF_comb_assmDRAFT_10001206_pt1 | contig 20698 bp, 20 predicted proteins | sample NewIslPassag4_SG_FD_11279 | JGI IMG/M metagenome (IMG submission 11279) | reverse complement strand
CCCGCCACTCGCCTCCCGCCTCCGGCCCGGATCATCGACATCGGCGGGGGCACAGGCGTCTATGCCGCCTGGCTTGCGTCCCTGGGGTGCTCGGTCCATCTGATCGACATCGTGCCGGAGCACGTCGAGGCTGCGGCGGCCTATGGAACCTTCAGCGCGACGATGGGCGATGCGCGCTGGCTTTCCGAAGCCGATGCGCGTCCTTCGATGCGGCGCTTCTCCTCGGTCCCCTGTATCATTTGCGCCGAAGGGAAGAGCGGCTTGGCGCTTTGCACGAGGCCCAGCGGGTGGTCCGACACGAAGGAGTGGTCGCGGCAGCCTTCATCACGCGGAGCGCCGCTGTGATCGACGGGTTCGTAAACGGCTGGCTTCGGGATCCCAGAGCGCTCGTAGGGACGGAGGCGGCGTTGCGAGAGGGGGCTCGGCCGCCGGGGGCAACGGATTCGGCGCCATCTCCTACTTTCACTGGCCGTGGGAGGCCAAGGAAGAGATCGAGGCTTCGGGCCTGAGGATGATCGAGCTCTACGGGGTCGAAGGTCCGGGATGGATCGCGCCCGACTTCGAGGAGCGGTAGCGGACGGAAGAGGGAAGGACGCTGATGCTCAAGACCGCGCGCCTTTGCGAAAAGGAGCCGGGGCTTCAGGTCCTAAGCGCTCACCTTCTGGCTATTGGCCAGCGGGCGTGAGCGGTTCGCAATTCTGTTCCAAGCGCCGGACCTCCCACAGAGAGGCCTGTGAACATGCACCGTGCCGCTTGTCAAAAGAGGCGCACAGTGATATACTACTTCCGTGAAGGCAGAGGCCCCCGTGGGGCCTTCTCCGCGATTATTGAGGGACTTTTCGAGTCTCACCGGTTGATGCCTTCCCCTGACGTCTGGCTATTGCGCCGTCCTTAGTGAGAGAGTGGGCGAGTCCCACTCTTTCATACTGTTATGCTCGCATGTTACGCTCGCATCGCTGGCGGTGATGTTGAATGAGCGAGGCAAGGCGGAGGATCGTCGAGGTTTCGACCCGGCTGGCCGAGGAGGTCGGTTCCCGCCAAGGCGTCGAGGTGGTCGACGTCGAGTACGTGAAAGAGCGGGGCGAGTACTTCCTCAGGGTGTACATCGACAAACCAGGCGGTGTGGGCCTGGACGACTGCGAGGCCTTCAGCGAGCTAATGGGCGAGTTGCTCGATGCGGTCGATCCCATTCCGGGAAGCTACTCCCTTGAGATCTCGTCGCCCGGGATCGAGCGGCCGCTTAAGAAGGAGCGGGATTTCGAGCGCTTCGCCGGGCGTCTTGTGGCCATCAAGACCTATGCGCCGATCGACGGCAGGAAGAACTGGAAGGGCGTGCTACACGGTCTGCGCGACGGCCACGTGGTCGTCGAGCTGGACGGTCGGGCCGTGGCGATCCCTTTGGCCTCCATCGCCAAGGCGCACCTGGTCGCGGAATGGTAGACGGGCAACAACCTGGACAGGGGGAAAGGGAACGATGAACCTTGAGCTGGTAGGAGCCTTAAACGAGCTCGAGCGGGAGCGGGGCATCTCCAAAGAGATCCTGCTGGAAGCGATTGAGGCTGCTATCGTCTCGGCCTACAAGAGAAACGATCAAGCGGCGCAGAACGTCCGGGTCGACATCTCCGAGCGCAGCGGCCAAATCCGGGTGTTTGCGCAAAGGCGCGTCGTCGAGGTGGTGACCGACAAGGCCAACGAGATCTCCCTCGAGGCCGCGCGGGCGATGAATCCCAACTACAACATCGGCGACATCGTCGAGATCGAGGTGACGCCGAGGGATTTCGGCCGGATCGCAGCCCAGACGGCCAAGCAGGTCGTCATCCAAAGGATTCGTGAGGCCGAGCGCGCCCTCATCTACGAGGAGTACGCCAACCGCGAGGGTGACGTGGTCACCGGCATCGTGCAGCGCTCCGATTTCCGCAACGTTTTGATCGACCTCGGCAAGGTCGAAGCGATCCTTCCCCCAAGCGAACAGATGCCCAAGGAGACTTACGCGCACGGCACTCGCCTAAAGGTGTACATCAGCGAGGTGCGCCAGACCACGAAGGGGCCGCAAGTGATCGTCTCCCGCAGTCATCCCGGGCTTCTCAAACGCCTCTTTGAGCTGGAAGTTCCCGAGATCCACGACGGCGTCGTCGAGATCCGGGCCGTGGCGCGGGAGGCGGGCAACCGCTCCAAGATCGCCGTCAGCAGCAGGGATCCCAACGTCGACCCGGTAGGCGCGTGCGTCGGCCCTCGCGGCATGCGGGTCCAAGCCATTGTGCAGGAGCTCAAAGGCGAGAAGATCGACATTGTCGAGTACTCGGCCGACGCCCAGAGGTTCGTGGCCAACGCCTTGAGCCCGGCGCGTGTTGTGCGTGTCTTCGTCAATGAGGCGGAAAAGACCGCCCGGGCAGTGGTTCCCGATCACCAGCTGTCGCTGGCCATCGGCCGGGAGGGGCAAAACGCTCGCCTGGCGGCGCGGCTTACTGGATGGAAGATCGATATCAAGAGCGAAACGCAGATGGCGGAGCTGGCGTTGCTTGAGGCGCAGAGGATGCTTGAGGCGCGCTCGCTGTCGCAGGCCGTCGAGGAGAGCGAGCGGGCGTTGGCGCTCAAAGCCCAAGCGGCTTTGGCGAGCCAACCTGCGGCTTCCGCTGCTCCGGCAGCTGCTCCCGTTCCCGCGGCCGAGGTCGAACAGCCTGCAGCCGGCGAGGCTGCTTCCGCCCCCGCCGAAACGGTTGCAGCCTATCCCCCTGTCGAAGAGGCCGATGCCGCTTTGGCCCGGGGCGAATCGGAGGAGATCGTGGCCGAGGCCGAGCCCGTCTCCGCTCCTGAACCGGAAGTCGAGCCCGAGCTTGAGATCCCGTCCGACCTTTTTGAGGAGCTCGACGAGGGGCGCGAGCGGCTTGAAGCGCCGGCTCCCAAAGTGAAGAAGGGGCGGGCTGCGAAGAAAGAGCTCAAGTCCATCATCGAGGAAGAGGTTCTCGACGAAGACGAGCCCTTGCCCTCGCTCTTTGACGGCGAGGACGAAGAGGATGCCGGAAGCGACGAGAGCCCCGCCGTCTTCGTGATCGAAGGCGGTGAACCGGTGCCGCCTCGCCCCAGCTCGCCTCCTAAGAGCTCCAAGGTCAAGCAGGAGCAGGGCAAGAAGGGCAAGCTGGTCCTCAAAGATCTGTCGCAGCTTGCGAGCCTCCTCGGCGGTTCGGAGGCGGAGGACGAGGAGGAGCGCTCGTAGCCACAGGCACAAGGGGGCGTGTACATTGAAACAGCGAAAAGTTCCCATGAGGACCTGTGTCGGCTGCCGCACCACCCGCCCCAAACGTGAGCTGATCCGGATCGTGCGGGATCCCCACGGCGAGTTGCATGTCGACGGGACAGGAAAACTGTCGGGAAGAGGCGCCTACATCTGCCCGGCGGAAGAGTGCCTCGATGCGGCGGTGAAAGGGAAGCGCCTCGAAAAGGCGCTCGAGCGACCGATCGGCGCCGAAGTCCTCGAGGCGTTGAAGCAGCGGGTACGGGCGCTTCAGCAATGAACGCCTTCGCTTTGCTGGGCCTGGCGCAGAGGGCGGGAAAGCTCGCTTCGGGCTTTGACGCCGTGCACCGGGCCGTCGTGCGTGGAAGGGCCAAACTGATCATACTCTCCATCGACGCGTCGGCTAGGACGGCCGAACGGACGCGGCGGATCGCAGGCGAATACGGCGTCCCGTGCATCGCATGGGCGACCATGCAAGAGCTGGGGCAGGCCGTCGGCAAGCCCGACCGGGCTGTCGTCGCCCTCCTGGATGAGGGGTTTGCCTCTGCGGTCCGCAAGGCTCTTCTTCGTGGGGAATAGAGAAAGGTTGGGGTGATTGTATGTCCAAAGTTCGAGTCTACGAGTTGGCGCGCGATCTGGGACTGGAGAGCAAGGATCTGGTCGATTTCCTCGAGGATCTGGGTGCCGACGTGAAAAACCACATGAGCACCCTGGAGGATGACATCGTGGAGATGGTCCGGGAGCACTTCACCAAAGAGCAGGGCTCCCCCTCCAACGCGAGCGGGGGGCACAAGGGAGGAGCGCCGGCGAAGGCGGCCCAACCGGACCGTCGTGAGGCGACTCCCGCCAAGGTGAACGCGCCGCCTCCTCGTCGTCCCGAAGAGCACAAGCCCCAGCGCCCTCAGGGCCCCGAACGGCCCGCCCCCAAGGGAAGAGAGCCTCAGCGGTCGAAAGGGCCGATGGGCCGCGGCAAGGAGCAGGAATCCGGGCGGGAAAACCGCGGCACCCTGGTCATTCCCGATACCATCACGGTGAAAGATTTCGCCGACAAGTTGGGCGTGCCCGCCACCGCTATCATCAAGACGCTCATGTCCGCGGGCGTCATGGCGGCGATCAACCAGAGCATCGATCACGACGCCGCCGCCATGGTCGCACAGAAGCTCGGGTTTACCGTCGAGCGTCCGCAGGCGGTGAAGGCGTCCGCGGTCAACGACACTGAGGATCCCCCCGAGGCGCTTAAAGAGCGGCCGCCCATCGTCACCATCATGGGCCACGTCGATCACGGCAAGACCACCCTCTTGGACGCGATCCGAAGGACTCGCGTCGTCGAGACTGAGGCCGGAGGCATCACCCAGCGCCTCGGTGCCTATCAGGTGGTGCGGGACGGAAAAAGGATCACCTTCATCGATACTCCAGGCCACGAGGCGTTTACGGCGATGCGCTCGCGCGGCGCCCAGGTGACCGACATCGCGGTGCTGGTGGTCGCCGCCGACGACGGCGTCATGCCTCAAACCATCGAGGCCATGAACCACGCCAAGGCCGCGGGTGTCCCCATCATTGTCGCGGTGAACAAGATGGACCGGCCCGGGGCCAACCTTGACCGCGTAAAGCAGCAGTTGGCCGAGCACGACCTGGTGCCTGAGGACTGGGGAGGCGATACCATCTTCGTCCCCATCGTCGCACTGCGCGGCGAGGGCATCGACGAGCTTTTGGAGATGATCCTCCTCGTCGCGGAGCTGCGTGAGCTCAAGGCCAATCCCGACCGGCCCGGTCAGGCGACCGTGATCGAGTCGGAGCTCGACAAAGGGAGGGGACCGGTCGCGACGATCCTCGTGAAAAACGGCACGGTGCGGGTGGGCGATGCCGTGGTCGTCGGTTCAATCGCCGGCCGGGTGCGGGCGCTCATCGACGAGCACGGCCGCTCGGTGAAATCCGCAGGTCCGTCCATGCCGGTCCAGGTCCTCGGCCTCTCCGACGTGCCGCAGGCCGGTGAGCTTTTCGAAGTTGTCGCGGACGAGAGGACCGCCCGTGAGATCGCCGCGGCGAGGCAGACCGAGTCGAAGAACGAGGTCCAGCGGGCAAACCGCGTGCGGCTCGCGGAGCTGTTTAATCGCGTCCAAGAAGGGGCGGTGAAAGACCTCAACATCGTGGTGAAGGCCGACGTCCAAGGCTCGGTCGAGGCGCTTCGCCACTCCCTCGAGAGGCTGTCCACCGACCGCGTGCGGGTGAACGTCATTCACGGTGCGGCGGGCGGCATCACCGAAAGCGACGTGAACCTCGCGACTGCCTCCAACGCCATCATCATCGGTTTTAACGTGCGGCCGGAGACCAGCGCGAGGAATCTTGCCGAACGGGAAGGCGTCGACATCCGCCTTTATCGGGTGATCTACGACGCCATCGAGGACGTCAAAAAGGCGATGGAGGGGCTGCTCGAGCCCGAATACCAGGAAGTCATCCTCGGGCGTGCCGAAGTGCGGGCCATCTTTAAGGTGCCCGGAGCCGGGACCGTAGCCGGCTGCTACGTCCTCGACGGGAAGATCGTGCGCAATGCGGAGGCGCGCGTGCTGCGGGACAACGTGGTCATCTACGAGGGCCGGCTGGCTTCGCTTAAGCGCTTTAAGGATGACGTGCGCGAAGTGACGGAAGGCTATGAATGCGGCATCGGGATCGAGCGGTTCAACGACGTCAAAGAAGGCGACATCATCGAAGCCTTTGAGATGCAGCAGGTGTAGCTTTCTTGAGCCTACGCAGACCGGACGAAGGCCGCCTATTCCTCGGACTTCTCACCGTTGATCTGATCTTGAACGCCTCGTCTTCGCTCAAAGATAAGCGACGGATCGTCAAGGGCGTCATCGAACGGATGAAGGCGCGCCTTGACGTTTCCGTTGCCGAAGTGGGCTTTCAAGACGTCCAGAACCGGGCCGCGATCGCCGTCGCGTGCGTCGGCTCCGACCGAGGCTACGTCGAGTGGACGCTGGAAAGGGCAAGGGAGATTGCCGAGTCCCGGGAGGGGGCCGAGGTGTTGGATTGGCGGGTGGAGTGGCGTTAACCCTGGCGAAGAAGCTGTGGGCTAACGCCGACAGGAGGTTGGATGCCATGGCCGGCCAGCGGGTTCAGCGGATTCGCGAGGAGATCAAAAAGGAAGCCAGCGACATCATCCGCAAGCTTAAGGATCCCCGGGTGGGGTTCGTCACGGTGACCGACGTCGAAGTTTCGGCGGATTTGCGCCATGTGAAGATCTTCGTCAGCGTCCTGGGAGACGAGTCCGCACGAGCCGAGACGATGGAGGCGTTGACGCGTGCCACTGGCTTCATCCGCACCGAGATCGGGCAGCGGATCCGGCTGCGCCATACGCCCGAGATCCAGATCAAAGCGGACGACTCCATCGCCCGCGGTGCTCGCATCTTTGAGCTCTTGCGTGAGGTGAACCCTGGCGACACGAAGGAGACAGGGGCCGAGTGAACGCCTACCAGCGAGTCGTCGAGGCGCTCACCCGAGGGGAGCGCTTTCTCATCGCTTGCCACGTCGATCCCGATCCCGATTGCATCGGCTCGTTACTGGCCCTTGACTGGCTTTTGGAACGGCTCGGGAAGAGGTCTCAGCCTCTCTCGCACGACGCCGTCCTCCCCCAGTGGCGGTTTCTTCCCCGGATCGAGCGGATCGCCTCGCCCAAGGAGCCGGGGGCCTGGAGCGGGCAGCCCTGGGACACCATGATCGTCGTCGACTGCGAGGTGGCGAGAACGGGAAGCGCCGCCGCGCTGGCGGGCCAAGTCGAGACGGTGATCAACATCGACCATCATGTGACCAACGTTGGGACAGGCCATCTGAACCTCATCGTCCCCGAGGCGGCCGCGGCCGGCGCCATCGTTTACCGGCTGATCTGCGAAGCCGGTGTCGAGCTAGACGCGGACGCCGCAGCGCTCCTTTATGCCGCGATTATGTCGGATACGGGCTCGTTTCGCTTCTCCAACACCACGGCGGAGGTGTTGGAGATCGCCGCGGATTTGGTCCGCCGGGGGGCGCGGCCTGACGTCATCGCCCGTGAGATCTACGAGACGCGCTCGTGGGAGTATGTACGCCTGCTGGGCCGGGTCCTTGAGACGCTGCAGCGCAGCGAGGACGGATCGGTCGCGTGGATCGTCCTCAGCCAGCAGATGATCCGGGAGGAAGGGGCGCGCCAAGACGAATCCGAGGGGTTCATCCAGTACCCGCGCATGGTCGACGGGGTGGAAGTGGCGCTCTTCTTCAAAGAGACCGAGCACGGCGCGGTGCGCGTCGGTTTTCGTTCCAAGGAACGGGTCGACGTAAGCCAGCTGGCGCAGGAGTTTGGCGGCGGCGGCCACCCCCGGGCGGCGGGGTGTACGCTCAACGGTCCCCTCGGTGAGGTGGTTCAGCGCGTCGTCTCCCGGACCGTCGAAGTGGCGGGTGGTGCCCGATGAGCGCACCAAGGTCGGCGATCCCCCCGGGGGTGATCAACCTGCTTAAACCGCCGGGAATGACGTCGCACGACGCCGTCGCGAGGCTAAGGCGGATCCTGGGGGAGCGTCACATCGGCCACGGCGGGACGTTGGATCCCGGAGCGGCGGGCGTGCTTCCCGTCCTCGTGGGACGGGCGACGAAACTCATGCCCTTTGTCACAGCGTATACCAAGGCGTACCGGGCGGAGATGACGCTTGGCATCGTCACTGACACGCAAGACGCCTCCGGCGCTACGCTGGAAGTGAGCGAAAGCTTTTCGCTGCCGCCCAAAGCGCTGAGCGATGCGATGGCGGCCTTCCTCGGTCCCATCGAGCAGATCCCCCCGATGACGTCCGCCCTGAAGAAAGACGGCAAGCGCCTCTACGAGTTGGCGCGTGAGGGAAAAGAGGTCGAGCGGGCCCCGCGGCAGGTGCACATCTACGAGATGCACGTCGTCGCGGTGTTGCCCGAAGGGACGGAGCGCCTCGTCACCGGCACCCGCGTGATCTTCGACGTGGTCTGCTCGAAGGGGACGTACATACGCACCCTGTGCCACGACATCGGCAAGCGTCTGGGCTGCGGGGCGCACATGTCGTTCTTGGTCCGCACTCGGGTGGGACCGTACACCCTCGAGACCAGTCACACGCTGGGTGAAATCGAAGAGGCCGCAAAACGCGGTGAGCTCTCCGAGATCTTGCAGAGCCCGGAGAGCGCGGTGGAACACCTCGCGCGCTTCGTCGTCACGCACGCCGAGGCGGAGAAGTTGAGACAAGGCCAAAAGATCCTGGCCAAAGCGAATCGCCTCACGGGAGAGCTTGGCCCCGGGGGCGTGGTGCGAGTGGTGGAAGAAGGGGCGGGGCTTGTGTGCATCGGGCTCCTCGATCGGACGTCCTCGCTGCTTTCGCCGCTCAGAGTACTGTGATGGGGCCGGCAGGGAAGGAAGGATCCTGGTGCGATGGGTAAAGAAAGGACCGGCGACGGAGGCGGGCCGGGGTGAATGGTCGCTTTGGGGGGGAAAGGAGCTCCTTGAGCGCTCCACGCCTCTCTTCGACGCATGCGCCGTGGCACTGGGCACTTTCGACGGCGTCCACATCGGCCACCGGCAGATCTTCGAACAGGCCGTGGCTTTGGCCAGGGCGTGCGGCTGGCCTGCGGTCGCGTTCACCTTTGACCGCCACCCGGCCGCTACCATAGCTCCCTCTCGCAGACCACCGCTTTTGACCACTTTCCAGCGGCGGATCGCTCTCATTCTCGAAGCAGGCATCGCCCATGTGGTGGTGGTCCGCTTCGACGAGGAGTTCTCACGCGTGCCGGCCGAGGAATTTGCCCGCCGCATCCTCTCAAGGGCCTTGGGGGCCAAGGCGGTCGTCGTCGGTAGGGACTTTCGCTTCGGCAGCGGCGCCCGCGGCGACGTGGGGCTTCTTGAGCGGATGGCCTCCGACCTCGGATACACGCTTAGGGTCGTGCCGCCGGTCACTGTAGGCGGCGAGAAGGTATCGAGTACGGCGATACGATCTTTCGTCGCCAAAGGCGACGTGGAGATGGCCGCTCGCCTCTTGGGACGCCCATACTTGTTGGAGGGGGTCGTCGTCCACGGTGAGGCCAGGGGCCGCACGTTGGGCTATCCCACCGCCAACCTCGCCGTCTCCGAAGAGCTTCTGGTTCCGGCGGAGGGGGTCTACCTCACGAAGGCTCATGATCGGGAGGCCGGCCTTGGACCGTTTCCGGGTCTTACGGCGATCGGCACGCGGCCGAGCTTTGGCCCGGGAGCGCGGTCGATCGAGACGCACCTTCTGGACTACCAAGGCGACTTGTACGGACGGAGGCTCTCCCTGGAGTTCTGCGCCCGGCTGCGCGATATCAGCGCCTTTGAGGGAGCCGAATCCCTGGTGCGCCAAATCGAGGTCGACGTGGCCCAGGCCCGGGCCTTCTTTGGCCTGGGAGCGGTTTAGCAGCGCGACAAGGATTTACATTGCCCAAGGCCCTGTGCTATAGTGTCTAAGATAGGACGGTAAGCTAGGGAGTCCGCGCCTCCTCGCGGCTTTCTTGGCTTTCCGTGACGCGCTAGAGTCTTAAGGAGGTGAGCCAGGATGTCCCTGGCACGTGAGGCGAAGCAGGCCCTCATTAACAAGTACAAGCTGCACGAGAAGGATACGGGTTCGCCCGAAGTTCAGATCGCCATTCTCACCGAGCGGATCAACGAGCTTTCCCGGCACCTTCAGGTTCACAAGAAGGATCATCATTCACGGCGCGGCTTGTACAAGATGATCGGCAAACGGCGCGGTCTCCTCAACTACCTGCAGGCGAAGGACATCGACCGGTACCGGGCCCTTATCGAGGAGCTCGGTTTGCGCCGCTAGCGCGAGAGGGCGGGGCTTCCCGCCCTCTTTCCCTGTCCTCTTTCCCTCGTGAGGATGGCCATCCCGTACCGGCCCGCGGCCGAATGGGGATTGAACAAGGATGGATGTGGACAGGTTAGGTACAGCGGACAACAGGAGGTAACATCTTGCATGAAGCACTGCTTTGAAATGGAGTTTGGCGGGCGCCCGCTGATCCTTGAGACAGGCGCCTTGGCCGAGCAGGCCAACGCGGCCGTGCTCGTCCGGTACGGGGACACGGTCGTCTTGGTGACTGCGACGATGCAGGATCCACGCGAGGGGATTGACTTTTTCCCACTCCTTGTGGACTACGAAGAGCGGATGTACGCGGTCGGCAAGATCCCGGGCGGATGGTTCAAGCGCGAAGGCCGTCCCGCGGAAAGCGCGATCCTCGCGGCGCGCATGATCGATCGGACGCTGCGCCCGCTTTTTCCCGAAGGCTTCCGCAATGACGTGCAAGTGGTGGCTACAGTGATGTCGGTCGATCCCGACAATCCGCCCGACATCGCCGCGATGGTCGGCGCCTCGGCGGCGCTGGTCATCTCCGATATCCCCTTTGACGGTCCCATCGGCGGCGTCAGGGTGGGCCGGGTCGACGGGCGGTTCGTCCTTAACCCGACGCGGGAGCAAGACGAGCGGAGTGACCTCGACCTGGTGGTGGGAGGGACCAAGGACGCCGTCATGATGGTCGAGGCGGGGGCGAAGGAAGTCCCCGAGGAAGTGATGCTGGACGCCATCATGTTCGGCCACGAGGAGATCAAGCGCCTGGTCGAGCTGCAGGAGCAGATGCGCCTCGCCGTCGGCAAGCCAAAGGTCGAAGTGAAGCTCTTTGAGGTCGACTCCGAGGTGGAGGCGTGGGTGCGCCAGTGGGTGACGGAGCCGTTGATCGACGCGGTGACGAGCCCCATCAAGCAAGAGCGCGAGGCCAAGGTGGACGCTCTGCGGGAGCGGCTCGATCTGGCCTTCCAGGAGGCTTTCGGTGCGGAACTTTTTGAGCTGCGCAAGAAAGAGATCTCCCACGTCTTTGACCGCGTCCTTAAGGAAGAAGTCCGCCGGATGATCACCGAAAAGGGGATGCGTCCCGACGGGCGCCGGCTGGACGAGATCCGGCCCATCTGGTGCGAAGTGGGCTTCCTTCCCCGCGTGCACGGATCGGGTCTGTTTACCCGCGGGCAGACCCAGGTGGCCACCATCTGTACCCTCGGGCTCAAGTCGGACGAGCAGATCCTCGAAGACTTGGGCGACGAGGAGCGCAAGCGTTACATCCATCACTACAACTTCCCGGGCTTCTCGGTGGGGGAGACGCGCCCGATGCGCTCGCCCGGCCGGCGCGAGGTAGGTCACGGTGCCTTGGCCGAGCGGGCGCTGCTGCCGGTGATCCCGTCGGAGGAGGAGTTCCCCTACACCATCCGGCTGGTCTCCGAAGTTCTCTCGTCCAACGGTTCTACGTCGCAAGGGAGCGTCTGCGGCAGCACCCTGGCCCTCATGGACGCCGGGGTTCCCATCAAGCGACCGGTGGCCGGTATCGCCATGGGCCTGGTGAAATACGGCGACAAGTTCGCCATTCTCAGCGACATCCAGGGGATTGAGGACGCCCTGGGCGACATGGACTTCAAGGTGGCCGGTACGGAGCTGGGCGTTACCGCGTTGCAGATGGACATCAAGATCAGCGGCGTGACGCGGGAGATCCTGGAGCAGGCTCTCAAGCAAGCGCGCGAGGGGCGGATGTTCATCTTGCACAAGATGCTGGAAGTGATCGACAAGCCTCGTCCGAGCCTTTCGCGCTGGGCGCCGCGCATCACCACCATGACAATCCCCGTGGACAAGATCCGGGACGTCATCGGCCCCGGCGGCAAGATGATCCGCAAGATCATCGACGAGTCGGGCGTCCAGATCGACGTGGAGGACGATGGCCGCATCTTCATCGCCTCCACATCGGAGGAGGGCGCCAAAAAGGCCGTGAGCATGATCGAAGCGTTGACCCGTGAGGTCGAGGTGGGCGCGGTCTACACCGGCAAGGTGAAGCGGATCATGAACTTCGGGGCCTTCGTCGAGATCCTGCCCGGCAAGGAGGGCCTCATCCACATCTCTAAGCTCGCCCACGAGCGGGTCGGCAAGGTGGAGGACGTGGTCAACATCGGCGACGAGGTGACCGTCAAGGTGACGGAGATCGACAGCCTCGGCCGGATCAACCTCTCGCGTAAAGACGTGCTTCCGCCTCCCGAAAGCGCCGACGGACGCGACGGGGAGCGCAACGGCTCCCGAGGGCAAGGAGGCGTCCGGGGCGACAGAAGGCGCGTGCCCGGCCGCGGGGAGCGGGGCAGAGACTGACGGGCCCGCTCCCAATCAGGCACATGACGTGAACTGCAGGCCGACGGGCCTGCTTTTTTATCGGCACGGGACGGGGGAAAGAAGGTGTGACGTTGAACCAGCATGTAGGCGCACAGATCCGGGAAGGCGTCGTCGTCGAGGTGATCCAAAGGAGGAGTGGGGCGATCCTCGCTCGGGTCGAGGTGGACGGGAGACGGGAGCAAGCCATCTGTTATCCCGCACTCACCGGCCCGGTCGACGTGGGAGACCGGGTCTGCCTCAACACCACCTCCGTCGCTTTGGGGCTCGGAACCGGCGGATTCCATTTGGTTACGGCGGTCTGGGGACGGCGCGCCGACCTCGAGGGGCCGGGTCACATCATGAAAGCGAGGTACACCCCCTCTCAAGTGCGGGTCCTCGCCGCCGAGGAAGAAGAGAGCGCGTATCACGGCGCGCTCCAGGGCATTCCTGACCTCGGCCGGATGCCGGTCGCCGTGGGAGGGCTGCATAGTCAGCTTCCTCTCGTCGCGGCGGCGGTGAAAGCCATCGTCCCCGGGGCGCGCGTCGCTTACGTCATGACCGACGGGGCCGCTCTGCCCGCGCTCGTCTCGGAGCTTTTGGACCGCTTGCGCCGAAGCGGCATCGTCGATACGGTGATCACGGCTGGACAGGCCTTCGGGGGCGATTTGGAGGCCGTGAACGTGCATTCGGCCTTGGCTTGCGCGAAGGAGGTGGCGCAGGCGGATGTCACGGTGGTGGCCATGGGCCCGGGTGTCGTGGGGACGGCGACGCCGCTTGGGACGACCGCTCTTGAACAGGCTCCGATCCTCGACGCGGCGGCCGACCTGGGGGCGACGGCGATTCCCGTCGTCCGGGTGAGCTTTGCCGATCCCAGGCCGCGCCATCAGGGGATCAGCCACCACGTGATGACCTGCCTCAGCCGGTTCGTCCATCACCGCCTGACGGTTCCCCTCGCGGTGTTGTCGAATCCCCTCTGGGACGCAATGCTGAAGAGACAGGCCATGCGTCTTGAGGCGTGCGGGCACAAGGTTCGCTGGCGAGACGGGGCAAGGGCCTACGCCCTGGCGGAGAAAATCCTGGAGAAGCATGGGATCCGCGTCACGTCGATGGGCCGGAGCGCCTTGGACGATCCCGCCTTCTTCTGGTCTGCGGCCGCTGCGGGCGAGGAGGCGGCGGCGCTCTTGCGGGATAAGACGCCACTTGTTCCTTAAGGAGCAGTGACGAAGCGAATGATCGAGTACTTTGCCGACCTGCACATCCACATCGGTCGCACAAGGCGCGGCGCTCCCGTGAAAGTGACGGCTTCGGCGACGCTTACCTTCGAGAACATCCTCCGGGAGGCGCTCACGCGCAAAGGGATTGACGCGGTGGGCATCGTCGATGCGGCCTCGCCCGCGGTGCTGGAGGAGATCGCGGAGCTCATGGACGCGGGTGAGCTTCACCCGCAAGAGGGAGGAGGACTCCTCTACCGCCGGCGGCTCGCGGTCTTTCTTGCCGCGGAGGTGGGGGTCGAAGTGGGCCGGGGAGAGGCCCACTTTATCGCGTATCTGCCCGACTACCCTTCTGCGGTGGAATTTTCCCGAGGGCTTTCTCGGTTCGTCACCAATGTGCGGCTGAGTTCTCAAAAAGCCCGCTTTACCGGAAGCGATCTGGTGGGCCTCACCCGCGCCTGCGGCGGCTTCCTGGTCCCCGCCCACGCCTTCACCCCGCACAAAGGGTACTACGGAAAAAGCGCCGATCGCCTTTCGGATTGCTTCAGTCCTCACGAGCTTGAGGCCATGCCTGCAGTAGAGCTCGGCCTGAGCTCCGACACACGGATGGCGTCGCGCATCACCGAGCTCGACCGCTTCACGTTCGTGTCCAATTCCGACGCCCACTCGCTCGCCAAGATCGCCAGGGAGTACAACCGGATCCGGGCTGAGAATCTGAGCTTTGCCGCGCTGGCGGCGGCGCTGCGGGGCAAGGTGGGAGGCGTCGTGGCCAACTACGGCCTTGACCCACGCCTTGGGAAATACCATCGCACCTTTTGTCCGGATTGCGGCGAGCACATCCCGCTCCTTCGCCAGAGGCGCTGCCCCCGCTGCGGCGGCCGGGCGATCGTCGTCGGGGTGGCCGACCGCCTGGAAGAAGTGGCGGACCGGCCGGCCGATCACGCGCCGCGGGATAGGCCCCCATACATTCATCAAGTGCCCCTCGAATATGTCCCCGGAGTGGGCCGGCGTGCCCTCGAACGGCTGATCGAAGCCTTTGGCAGCGAGATGCGGGTCCTGCACGGTGCCTCCGAGGTGGAGCTCTCCCGGATCGTCCCCGAGCGCGTCGCCCGGATGATCGTGGCAGCGCGCGAGGGACGGCTCCAGTTGCTCGAAGGCGGCGGCGGTCGCTATGGCCGCGTCGAGGGACTTGCCTGATACCGCCGCAAGGCATAACCCACCGGAAGCGGCCATACATTGTACTGCGGGCGAGGGACGAGCCCCAAGCATTAAGGGAGGCGGCTATCGGTGGGAGCTTTCCGCGGCGTCAAGGAGCGTGTCGGCGACTACTTCCGGGGGCGCGTCGTCATCTACGCTTTGGTGATCTCTCTCTTGGCGGTAGGCTTTGGCGCGGGGGCCGTCGGAGCCGGTTCTCTGGCGGAGGCGGATCGGGGCGAGCTCACCGCGTTTCTTTCGGCCTACGTGCGGCAAGCGGGCGCCGGCGAGCTGGTGTCGCCTCATACCGGCTCCCGGGCCGTATGGACCGAACTCGCGCGCGGGGTGCTCGTCCCGTGGTTTCTTGGCCTATCCGTGATAGGCGCTCCCGCGGCGCTGGCTTTTGTCTTTTTGCGAGGCTTTGCGATCGGTTTTACCGTGAGACTTCTCGTCGAGGAGTACGCGCTAAAGGGCGCGCTCCTCGGGCTCGTCTCGGTCGCACCCCACAGCCTCTTCAGCGTCTTTGGGATCTGCCTTGCGGCGGGAGCCGCCCTCACTTTCGCCGTGGGCGCGGCCAAGCTCATGACAGGCCGGGCAGCGGGCGAGTCGGTTTTGAGCCATTTCGCCGCCGCGACGCTCCTTTGCGCCGTCGCCGGTTCGTCCGTCGCCCTAGGGGCGTGGATCCAGGAGAACGTCACTCCGATCCTCGTGGGACTAGCTCTCCGATGGATTTCTCTTTGAAGCAGCCGTTGGAGACTGAAGGGGCGGAAACGGCTTGTCTCGAAGATCCACTGAGGCCTTAGCCTCTGGGGAAGGATGATAGAGCCCCGGTTGCCACGGACGGCAGGGGCGATTCTCTATTGGAAGCGGGTGGAGGTGCACCATGGAGGTTCGCCGCGTCATCGTGATCGTGCTAGACAGCGTGGGGATCGGGGAGGCGCCCGACGCCGCCCGCTACGGAGATGAGGGAAGCAACACTCTTGTCAACACGGCGCGCGCCGTGGGAGGCCTAGCGCTTCCCAACTTGGCGCACCTAGGCCTTGGAAATCTGGCCGAGATCCCGGGAGTGCCCGCCGAGCCGCACCCTCGGGGAGCCTACGGGATCATGGTGGAGCGCTCCCGCGGCAAAGACACGACCACGGGACACTGGGAGATCGCGGGTTTGATATTGGACCGCGCCTTTCCCACGTATCCCGACGGGTTTCCGCCCGAGGTGATCGAGCCGTTTGAACGGGCGGTCGGCCGGAAGGTTTTGGGGAACAAGCCCGCCTCCGGCACGGCGATCCTGGAGGAGCTGGGCGAAGAGCACATGAAGACCGGACGGCCCATCGTATACACCTCGGCCGACAGTGTCTTTCAAATCGCCGCCCATGAAAGTGTCATCCCCCGGGAGGAGCTCTACGCGATGTGCCAGGCGGCGCGGCAGATCTTGCAAGGAGAGCACGGGGTGGGGCGCGTCATCGCCCGGCCGTTCACTGGCGAGCCTGGAAGCTTCAAGCGGACCGACGGGCGCAAGGACTTTAGTCTTCCCCCGCCGCGCCCGACGGTTCTCGACCGGCTCTCTGAGCGAGGTGTCCACGTGCACGCCGTGGGCAAGATCAGCGACATCTTCGCCGGGCGCGGGATACACACCGCGGTGCACACCAAAGACAACATGGATACGGTGGACAAGACCTTGAAGGCGATGGCCGAGATCGGCGAGCCGGCCATGATCTTTGCCAACTGCGTCGATTTTGACTCCGTCTACGGCCATCGCAACGACGCCCCGGGCTACGCCCGGGCATTGGAGGCCTTTGACGCCCGTGTGCCCGAGCTCTTGGGCGCTTTGCGCTCCGGCGATCTCCTCATGATCGTCGCCGACCACGGCTGCGATCCGACAACGCCCAGCACCGACCATTCGCGGGAGGTCGTGCCCCTCCTCGTCACAGGCCACGGCGTCCGCCCGGTCGCGCTGGGCCGGCGGGAGACCTACGCGGATCTCGCCGCGACGGTCGCGGAGATCTTCGGCTGTCCCGCACCCGAAGCCGGAACCAGCTTCTTCGCGGAGATCGGGGGGAGAAGCTCGGCATGCGCGCACAAGATGTGATCGTAAAGAAGCGGGACGGTGGTTCGCTGACGGAGGAGGAGATCCGCTACCTGGTCCTCGGTTACAGCCGGGGCGAGATACCCGACTACCAGATGGCCGCGTTCCTCATGGCGGTCTACTTCCGCGGGATGAGCGCCGAGGAGACCGCCCATCTTACCCAGGCGATGGTCGATTCGGGAGAGCGGATCGATTTAAGCGGTGTTTCCGGGGTTAAAGTCGACAAGCACTCGACCGGAGGAGTGGGCGATAAGACCACGCTCGTCGTGGTCCCCATCGTCGCGGCGGCCGGGGTGCCGGTGGCCAAGATGTCGGGCCGCTCCTTAGGACATGCCGGCGGCACGCTGGATAAACTGGAGTCGATCCCGGGCTTTCGCACTCAGCTTTCCCCGGAAGAGTTCGTCCTTCAGCTGCGGCAGGTGGGCGCCGCCATCGCAGGGCAGAGCGCGAGCGTCACCCCGGCTGACAAAGCGATGTACGCCTTGCGGGACGTGACCGGGACGGTGGAAAGCCTCCCGCTCATCGCCTCCAGCGTCATGTCGAAGAAGATCGCTTCGGGGGCCGATGCCCTGGTCCTGGACGTCAAAGCAGGCCGGGGGGCGTACATGAAGAGTTTGGAGGAGGCGACCGAGCTCGCCCGGGCGATGGTCGATATCGCTAGGCTTTCGCAAAGGAGAGCGGTGGCCTGGGTGACCGCCATGGAACAGCCCTTGGGATACGCCGTGGGAAATGCCCTGGAAGTCGCCGAGGCGCTCGAGACCCTGCAGGGCCGCGGTCCCGCGGACCTGGTCGAACTTGCCGTAGCTTTAAGCGGGGAGATGATCTACTTGGGCGGCAAGGCGGCGGATCCCGGGCAAGGGGCTACGCTCGCCGCGGAAATCCTCCGAAGCGGCGCCGCCCTGGACAAGTTCCGTGAGATCGTCGCCGCGCAGGGCGGTAAGGTGCAGGCACTGGAAGCGGAGAGTTTGCGCGCCGGCGCCCCTTATGCGGCGGAGGCGTTCACAGAGAGCTCGGGGTGGGTCGAGGCCATCGACGCGTACGCCGTAGGTCTTGTCACCATGGCGCTGGGCGCTGGGCGAAGGAGGAAAGAGGATGCGATCGACCCTTGGGTCGGCGTGATCCTGCGAAAGAAGGTGGGCGAGCCGGTAGCACGGGGGGAAAGCCTTGCCACCGTCTATGCGAAAACCGAAGCCGAGGCCGAAAATGCCGCGTCGGCCATCGCACAAGCCTTCGTCATCGCCCCCCAGCGGAAAGAGCCGCCAAGGCTCCTCATTCGGCGCTTTGAGGCATGAGGCGAAGCCGCATAACGCATGTCGGAACGCCGTATATCCGCTCCTCGCGCGGAATACGATGGATCAGACAAGCAAGGACGGGGTTGTCCCGGCGCGCCCCGTGTGGGGAGGAGATCCTCTGGTGAAGCGCTCCCAAGCCATGGTATTGACGCTATGCTTATGGCTCGTCGCCCTGATCGGAAGCGGACCTTGGGCCTTGGCGGCCACGCTCCCTTTGAACTCCAAGGCGGCCGTACTCATGGACTATCAGACCGGGCGGGTGCTTTATGCGTACAACGAGCACGAGGCGCTTCCCCCGGCCAGCGTCACTAAGGTGATGACGCTCCTTTTGGCCCTGGAGGCCGTCCGGGACGGGAAGGCAGGCCTTGACGACTTGGTCGTCACGAGCGAGTACGCGGCCAGCATGGGCGGGACGCAGATCTGGCTCGAGCCGGGCGAGCGGATGCGGCTCGGTGATCTCCTTTATGCCATCGCGGTCGGTTCGGCCAACGATGCTGCGGTTGCCGTCGCGGAGCATCTGGGCGGGACCGAGCAGGGCTTTGTCGACATGATGAACGCGAAGGCCAAAGAACTCGGGATGGAGAACACGCGCTTTGCCAATCCCTCCGGCCTGCCGCCGCAGACGGTGGGGAAAGAAGGGCCTCACGTGACGAGCGCCTACGACATCGCACTGATGTCTCGCTATGCCATCTCGCTTCCTAAGTTCTTGGAGTATACCTCGACGTGGGGCCCCGTCGTCATGCGGCCCGAGACCATCGAAAAACCGGTGCTTTGGACTTACAACAAGATGCTGCGCAGCTATCCTGGCATGGACGGCATCAAGACAGGGATGACCAACGAGGCCGGGTACTGCCTTGCAGCGACCGCCGTTCGCGATGGGCTGCGCCTCATCGCCGTCACCCTCGGGGCGCCGACGGCGGCAGCGAGGGATGCGGACATCCGCCGCCTTCTGGATTACGGCTTCAGCCTGTTGAAGGCGGAGACCGTAGCCAAAAAGGGTGACGTCCTCGCGGAGGTGGACGTGGTCAAAGGGAGAGAGAAGAGGCTCTCCTTGGTGGCCGCATCCGACCTGGTCGTCTCGATGAGCCGTGACGACGACAGCCTACCGGAGACTGAGATCGTCCCCGCAAGGCGGCCTGTGGCGCCCATCGAGGAGGGGGAAGTCCTCGCCTACCTGCTCGCGCGGCTTGACGGCGAAGAAGTAGGCCGCGTCCCCTTGGTCGCGGAGCGTTCCGTCCCCAAGGCTCCCGCCTTTCTTATGATCGGGCGGTATTTCCTCGACATCACGCGACTTCACTAAAACAACGAAGCGGGCTCGTTTCGCCTGGCGGACTTTGACCCGCCGGGGAATTCTTACACCGTTCGTCGCGATGCGCCACTGCTCGACAAAGGAATTACGTCCCGGGGCTTGAAGGTATGCCTACCCAAAGCCCGGGACGTTCCATTTGCGCCAGGAAGGAGGAGCCGGCCTTGGGCACATCGCTGAAGGTGCTCGGGGAGACACTCATCGTCACTCTCGCCGGTGAGTTTGACGTGCACCAGGCCGCAAGTTTCCGCGAGGCGGTCACCGCCGCGTTCGACGAAAGGCCGCGCCTTAAGAACCTGATCTTGCTCATGCACGACGTCACCTTCGTCGATAGCTCCGGGGTCGGGGCGATCCTCGGCCGCCTCAAAGAGGTCTCCGCGAGGGGAGGCAGGCTCGCCGTCGCAGGCCTAAAGGCGCCTGTGAAGAGAATCTTCGCCATGTCCGGCGTGTTGAAGCTCATCTCGGTGCACGATTCCGAGGCTCAAGCCCTCGCGAGCCTCTAAGTGGGAGGGCGATGGTCATGTCGTTCGCTAAGGACTACGTCACGATGGATTTTCCCAGCCTTCCTGAAAACGTCGGCTTCGCCCGCAGCGCGACGGCGATGTTCGCGTCTAGGCTTGACTTCACCTTGGACGAGCTGGACGACATCCGCATGGCCGTCTCCGAGGCGGTGACCAACGCCGTCGTCCACGCGTACCGCGGCGATACGGGCATCATCCGCCTGACGGCGGAGGTGGTCGACGGAGAGCTCGTCATCACCGTCGAAGACCGGGGAAAGGGCATCCCCGATGTGGAGTGGGCGAAGCAGCCGGCCAACACCACTGCCCCCGACGAACACCTGGGGCTCGGCCTCCACTTCATCGGCGTGTGCATGGACCATTACGACATCGAGACCCGGGTCGGCGAGGGGACGCGGATTCGCATGGTCAAACGGCCCTCGCAGGCGAGGAAACAGGAGAAGACGGCGACGTCATCGACCCAATGAGGGCCAGAGTGCGTCGCTTACGACGGGATATGCCGCGTCGTAAGACGACGGCCGGCCACCTGAAAGGGGGTGCGCCATGGACGCGGGGCAGCGTCTCGTGTTGCCGCAGGCTCCCAAGCTCGACCCGGCGGAGGTGAAGCAGCTGCTCGCCCGAGCTCAAGGAGGGGATCAAGCCGCCAAAGAGCGGCTCGTCGAGGCCAACTTGCGCCTGGTGATGAGCGTCGCCCG
>NICF_comb_assmDRAFT_10001202_pt1 | contig 20718 bp, 14 predicted proteins | sample NewIslPassag4_SG_FD_11279 | JGI IMG/M metagenome (IMG submission 11279) | reverse complement strand
GCATTCATTTGAAAATCGACTTCGACTTCCGTGACAGCGCGGATCTTGCCCGTTTCTTCTACTCTGCGGACGGCGGCGAGTGGCATGCCGTCGGCCGCCCGCTGCAATTGAAATATACATTGGATCACTTCATGGGCTGCAGGTTCGGATTGTTCCATTACGCCACCCGGGAAACCGGCGGCTGTGTCGACTTCGATTATTTCCGTTACGAGAAGCGAGGCTGACGTTCCGGCCCGGCGGTGGCGGACGGGAAGCGGCGCAGACCGCCGGGCATTCGAACGGATACCGGAATCGAACTGCCAATTATCCTCCCCCTAATCCAAGAATATTCTCAGGACACGGAGCGGAAACGTGATATCATAGATTCAGGATCCGTTCTGATTGCAGCGGGGGGATGTTCTATGCTGCGTGTTCTGGTTGTCGACGATGAACCCCGGCAGAGGAAAATACTGTCCAAAATCATTCGGGATTACCGCAAAGAATTCGAAGTGGTCGAAGCCAAAAACGGCGAAGAGGCGCTGGGACTGTGCAAGGAAAGAAAAATGGACATCGTATTCAGCGACATACGCATGCCGAAGATGGACGGCCTCAGCCTGTTCGAACGCATCTGTGAACAAAATCCCGGCACCCGATTGGTCGTTGTCAGCGGTTACAGCGACTTTGCTTATGCCCAGAAAGCATTGGATTTGCGGGTATTCCGATACATTTTGAAGCCCATTGAGGGCAAAATGATCGGGGATCTGATCCTGCATATCGAAGAAGACATACGAAAAGATCGGATCAGCCAGCTTGAGAAGGCGGCGATGGCCGAGCACCTGAATATGATGCGTCCGTTTTATTGCGATCACCTGCTGAACAAGTGGCTGAAAGGGGACTGCACGCACGCGGAGTTGGAGGAAATCCGCGGGCTGCTTCAGACTCGCGGATACGGATGCGCAATCCTCTCATGCATCGGCCATTCGGGGATGGCGGGTCATCCGGAAGTTGTCTATACGGCGGAAGAATGGAACGAAATCAAGTGGAATATCAGAATGTGGATGAATGAAACCTTGAATCCGTACGGTCATGTCGTTTCATTCTTTTTGCATCAGGACACCAATACGCTGGCAAGTTTGGTCGTTTCCGAATCGGAGCCCGAGTTCCGCAGCAGCCGCTTGCGGAACTCGCTTCAGGGCTTGGCGGACAACCTTCTCCGGGAATACGGCATATCCGTCAAGGTCGGCGTCGGACAAGTTCAACGGGATCTGTACTCGACCGTTCAAGCCGGGTACCATACCGCTGAAGCCGCGTTGCACTGCCTGTTTTATCTGGACGATGCAAATGTGGTTTATTATTCCGATATCGAGAGCCGGTATTCCGCGGAAATCCAGGAAAACCTCGCCCTCGAAGACACGCTGAAGCCCTTTGTCTACGGGCAGATGCCCGGGAACAGAGCCTTAATGGAACAGGCGCTCGAGCAAGGTCTCGCGTGTCTTATCGGGAACCGCTGTCCCAATCCGGAACTTTTGCTGGACGATGTACGCAGACATCTGTTTCAACTGCTTCGGGACATTCAAAACATCGTCCCGGGAGAAGCCATCGGCGAAATGGTCCAGACCATAAACAAGCAGTTTCAACCGGCATACTGTTCTAGTCTGGCGCAGCTGAAGAAGCTTTGGCTCGACATGATCGAGCATATGGCGGCCGCCGTCCAGACGCAGAAGGACAACAAAAACAATATCGTGATGGAAAGGTGCCTGCATTACATCCATAGTCATGTAGGCGAAGAATTTTCACTCGAGGATCTGGCACACAAGTTTTTTTATAACGCGTCCTATTTCAGCACGTTGTTCAAAAAATATACAGGGAAGCATTTTACCGATTATATAACCCAACTGCGGGTTGAAACCGCTTACAAAAACCTGCTGGAAACCGACAAAAAAATTTATGAAATCGCCCAAGAAGTCGGATACCGGGATGTCAAATATTTCAACAAAATATTCAAGAAACATTACGGAATGACGCCGGAAGAATGCAGAGTCTTCGGCCGGAGAAGGGAATAGCCCGATGAAGGACGCCGTCTATCGCTTTATCTCAAGGATCAAGCTTCGGACCAAGCTGTTCCTTTTATTTTTTGCTCTGTTGATGGTGACGCTGACGTTATCCAGCTACGGGTACTATACCAACAGCCTGGAAGACGCGGTCAACCAGTACAGCAAGGATGCCTACCAGAACATTCGCCAAAGCAATATCATTCTGGATCAGAAATTGCTCAAGATCGTCAGAAGCAGCGAGCTGATGATCAAGGACAGGGAAATTTACCGGATTTTCAATACGATCCGTCCGGATGATCCCGTTGACCTGCTGAAATACGACCGCGACTTAAAACGCATTATCGCGAAATATTTCGAGTACGACGAACAGGTCTATTCCCAGACGATCATGACCAGTTACTTCACGTTCGGAGAAGGGTACATCCCCCACGACTCCTTCATGAGTTCGTCGCTGTATCAGCACATCCGCGCGGGTGAAGGACAACTGGTATGGGAGCCGACCTATGATTTTACGGAAATGTATAATCTGCAATCGTTGGCGCAATATAGCATCGACAGCTTTCGCTACCTTTTCTCCTGCGGCAGAGTGCTCAATGTATTCGATAACTCCTCGGGGGAGATCACGAATCTTCCCCATGGCATGGAACGTCCGATCCTGCTCATTAACTTCAAGGTGGATTTTCTGAAAGATTTCTATGACAGTCTCGAAGCCGATGACCGGTATCTGTTCTTCATCATCGCGCCCAACGGCAGCGTTGTCTATGCCCATAACGAGCAATCCGAAGCCCTGGCGCGCCGCGCTTCATGGGTGCCTGAAGTCTTGAGCGGCAAGGCGGGAACGCTCCATGTGCAGGATCGCCGCGACGGCATGGTTGTCAGCTATGATACTTCGGAGATTACCGGGTGGACGCTGGTGTCGGCCACCCGCAACAAGGATCTGATTCCCGAAGCGTCCCGCAACATTTTCACGACCGTGGCGAGATTGGGAGCCGTCGTCTTGATGGTGTCGCTGATTCTGGCTTATCTGATGTCGATGATGATCACCAAGCCGCTCAGCAAACTGGTGACGGCCATCCAGAAAACCGGCCGGGGCGATTTTGCGAACCGCATCCCCGTGCGGGGCCATGGCGAGTTTGACAATCTGATCCGACGTTTCAACGACATGAACGATAAAATCCGGCAGCTCATTCATGAAAACTACGAAGTGAAACTGCTCGAGAAGCAGGCGCAGATCAACCTGCTCAATGCGCAGCTGAACCCTCACTTCCTGTACAATACGCTGAATCTCGTCAACTGCATTGCGATCGAGAATCAATGCGCGGAAATCAGCGAAATCGTATCCTCCCTGTCCCGGATGCTGCATTACACCGTCGAGAACGACAAATCGACGGGCAAACTGAAAGAGGAATTGGAATGGTTGGACGGATACGTCTATATCATGCGATGCCGATTCGAGGGCCGCGTGGATTACGGCTGCTATGTGGAGCCGGAGCTGCTGGACACCGAGGTTCCGCGTCTGTTCTTGCAGCCGTTCGTCGAGAACGCGTTCATCCACGGCTTCGATCAGATGGAGGATGGCTGCGTGCTGCGGATCTCGGGATGGAAGGAAGACAATCGCCGCTATTTTGCCGTACGGGACAACGGCAAGGGATTGAGCCCGGAACGGGTCGAGGAAGTCATGAGAGGGGACGGGTCTTCCGTCGGGATGCGAAACGTGCATCGCCGGCTGAAGCTGATGTACGGGGAAGAATTCGGCATTACGGTTCAATCGAATCCCGGAAGGGGAACGACGATTCTGATCTGCTTGCCCGACGCTGCTGCGGACAATAACGAATGAGCGCCCACCTTATACAATCATAATCGAATGGTGAGGTTCCTTCCGCGAGTCTTATACTTTGCTTGCACGACAATGTAACCGCATTAATAAGGGAGGAACAGACATGAAAAGCAAGCGCAAGATTGCCGCATGGCTGCTGCTGGCCAGCCTCCTGGCTGCCATCGCGGGCTGCGGCACCGCAAAGCAGTCGGGGGATGAGACATCGTCCGGTTCGCAAGGTTCGTCGTCATCTACAAACAAGGCGAGCGAGAAGATTCATCTGCGTTTCACGTATTGGGGCTCGACATACGAGAAGGAAGTCATCACCAAGGCGATCGACAAGTTCGTCGAAGAGACGGGGATCAGCGTGGAAGCCATCCACATTCCTTCCGAGTACGAAACCAAACTGACGACGATGATTGCGGCGAATGACGCGCCGGACGTCGGGTATCTGGGGCCTCCGACGGCCTACAAATGGTACGAAGACGGTAAGCTGGCCAACATCAAGGATCTTTTCCAATCGGATCCCGTGGCGTCGGAGGAAGATTTCGTCGAAGGCGTCATTGTCAGGAAGGGCGACGATATCGTCGGTCTGATGAACAATCTGGAGTCCTTCGCGTTGTTCTACAACAAGGACGCTTTCGCCGAAGCGGGCGTCGAAGCGCCGCCCACCAAGCCCGAGGAAGCCTGGACCTGGGAAGAGTTTGTCGAGGTCGCCAAAAAGCTGACGATCGACAATAAAGGCCGGAACGCGCTGGACCCCGACTTCGATCCGAATAATATCAAACAGTACGGGTTTAACATGGACCTTTGGTCCGGCACCATGGAAGCGCTTTTGCTGCGCAATGACACGCAATATTTCCCGAACATGGGGGATACGACGGGCATCAACACCCCGGCGTTCAACCAGGTGTTCCAGAATGTGGCGGATCTCATCAATGTGCATCATGTCATGCCCAGCCCCGTTACGGCGAAGAGCATGCCCGCGCCCGCGGTCGCGCTTCAATCCAAGCGGTATGCCATGGTGCTGGACGGGCAGTGGGTGTGCAACGACTTCGCCCAGATCGACGATTTGAATTACGGCATCGGCGTCCTGCCCAAAATGACGTCGACAACGGCTGTGTACAGCGGCGCGCTGGGTGTGGTATTCTCCGCTTCCAAGCACCCGAAGGAAGCGTGGATGCTGCTCAAGTACATCACGGATCCGGAAAGTTCCCTTGAGCTGTTCCGTGACGGGCTCTGGATGCCGAACCGCAAGGCGTATTATACGGAAGAGGACAAGATCGATCTGTGGGCATCGCTCAGCCGGGCAAGAGTCGAAGGCTACCGGGATGTGCTGGTGGACCCGATCGTCGACAACAGCCAGGTGACGTCCGAAGTCTATGTGAAAAACTTCGGGGACATCAACAACATTCTGTTCCCTGCCCTGGATCAGGCGTGGGCCGGCAAGAAAACGGTGGACGAGGTTATGGCGGAAATTATGCCGAAACTCGAGCCGTTGCTTGAGGGAGTCATCAAATAGTCTGCGTCGCAGCGCTTGAAGAGCGGGACAGCGGACGGGCGCCGCAGCGTGCTGCGCGCCGTCCGCTGTTTCTTCACCGGGAACGAGATCGACAAACCTATCCGGAAAGTGTGATTGGAATGCAACATGCAACCGCATCCGGCATCCGACAAGGATTCCGATTCAAGAGGGAGACGTTCTACGGCTACGCGATGGCCGCTCCCGCCATTCTCGGATTTTTCATTTTTACGCTGGGGCCGCTGATCGCCAGTCTGTTTCTCAGTTTCACCGACTACTCGATCACGAACGATTTCCGTGTTATCGGGTTCGACAACTACAGAAGGCTGTTTACAGGCGAAGACAACTTCTTCTATAAAGCGCTGTTCGTCACGATGTACTATGTCGTTCTGGCTGTTCCGGTCAGTCTGACGGCGGCGTTCGTAATGGCGATGCTGCTGAAAAACCATGTGAGAGGCCGGATGTTTTTTCGCGCCGTATTTTATCTGCCTTCGATCGTCCCTGTCGTCGCGACCTCGACGATCTTCATCTGGCTGCTGAATCCCGACATCGGTCTGCTGAATCAGATTCTCAAATTTTTCCATCTTCCGACCAGTTTGTGGATCTACGATGAAAAGACGGTTATTCCCACCATGGCGCTCATGAACATTTGGACGACAGGGGGCACCATGTTGATTTTTCTGGCGGGGCTGGAGTCCATCCCCGACCAATATTACGAGGCGGTCGAGATGGACGGCGGACGGATGTGGCACAAACTGACCGCTGTGACGCTGCCCATGATGACGCCCACCATCTTCTTCAATTTGATTATGGGGATCATCAACGGGTTTCAATCGTTCTCCGAGGCTTACATCATGACCGAAGGCGGACCGAACAACGCTTCGCTCTTCTATGTGCTTTATCTGTACCGGGAAGCTTTCACCAACCAACGGATGGGCGCCGCGTGCGCCATTGCGTGGGTATTGTTCGTGATCATTATGATCCTGTCCGTCATCATATTCCGATCGTCCCGTTCGTGGGTCTATTACGAGGGTGAGAAATAATGGCCGCGAAAAATAAAGTCCGCATCAAGAAGTTTCTGTTGTATCTCGTGCTCATTTCCGGTTCGGCCGTCTTTATTTTGCCCCTGGTGTGGATGGTGCGCAGCGCGCTGATGGACGCTTCCCAGATCTTTATCGTGCCGCCCATCTGGATTCCCGATCCGATCCGGTTCGGCAACTTCAAGACGGCGTTGGACACCGTGCCCTTCGACCGGTACTTCATCAATACGATGATCATTGTTGTCGGCAATGTGACGGGGGCTGTTCTGACAAGTGCAATATGCGGTTACAGCTTTGCGCGGCTCAGGTGGCGGGGAAGGGATTTCTTTTTCGGACTGCTCATGTCCGGCATGATGCTGCCTTACGCCGTTACGCTCATCCCGACGTTTTTGGGCTGGCGGACGGTGGTTGGCCCCAATACCTACCTGCCGCTCATCTTGCCGGCGTGGTTCGGCGGGGGCGCATTCAACGTTTTTTTGATCCGGCAATTTATGCGAACCATCCCGAAGTCGATGGACGAAGCCGCGCTGGTGGACGGCGCCGGCTACTTTCAGATTTTCAGACACATTATCTTTCCGCTGTCCAGATCGGTTGTGATTGTGGTGGCGCTGTTCCAGTTTTTGGGGGTGTGGAATGATTTCCTGGGGCCGCTGATATATGTCAACAAAGAGTCAATGTATACGCTGGCGCTGGGCTTGCAGCAATTTATCGGGTATTACACGGCTCAATGGGAGTTGCTGATGGCAGCGGCGACGATGATTCTCATACCGCCCATTCTGTTGTTCGTAACCGGACAGAACTACTTTATTAAAGGCATCGTCATGTCCGGGCTCAAAGGGTGAGTGCCGCTTGCGGAAAAAAATGGCCGGGAGGTTCTGACATGATAGCGTTGCAGGGAAAAGATGTCGTCATTCGAGACAGAGAGTTAAGGCGCCGGGAACAAGCCAATCGGGCGTACTTGATGAAGCTGGACAGCGATAATCTGCTGTTCAATTATCGATTGGAAGCCGGCCGGTATTCGGGGAGGGAAATTCCGCCGGGAGCGCACGGAGGCTGGGAGTCGCCGGTCTGCCAGCTGCGGGGCCATTTTCTGGGCCACTGGCTGTCGGCGGCGGCAGTTCATTTCCATAAGACCGGCGACCAGGAACTGAAGGCCAAGCTGGATTACATCATCCGGGAATTGGCCGAATGCCAGAAGGACAACGGCGGACAATGGGCAGGTCCCATTCCCGAAAAATATTTGCACTGGATAGCCTCCGGAAAAGCGATCTGGGCGCCGCAGTACAATCTTCACAAGCTCTTCATGGGTCTTGTCGATTCCTGGCTGTATGCCGGAAACCGGCTGGCGCTGGACATCGCTGACCGGTTCGCGGATTGGTTCGTGGAATGGAGCGGCCGATTCTCGAGGGAGAAATTCGACGACATTCTGGACGTGGAGACGGGCGGCATGTTGGAGGTGTGGGCCGATCTGCTGCACATCACCGGCAAGGAGAAGTATAGGACGCTGCTTGAGCGCTATTATCGCGTCAGGCTGTTCCAGCCCTTGCTGGATGGCAAAGATCCGCTTACGAACATGCATGCCAACACGACGATTCCGGAAGTGCTCGGCTGCGCCAGGGCGTATGAAGTCACCGGCGACGGCAGATGGATGGATATTGTCAAAGCTTATTGGAATTGCGCGGTGACCGAAAGAGGCTGTCTGGCGACCGGCGGACAGACGGCCGGCGAAGTCTGGATGCCGAAGATGAAAATGAAAGCCCGCCTGGGGGACAAGAATCAGGAGCATTGCACGGTATACAACATGATCCGCCTGGCGGAATTCCTGTTCAGACATACCGGCGACCCCGGATATGCGCAGTATATTGAATATAACCTCTATAACGGCATTATGGCGCAAGCTTATTACCAGGAGTATCCGCTGGCCGGAAATCCGCACGGACATCCCGCCACCGGGCTGCTCACGTATTTCCTACCGATGAAAGCCGGGCTGCGCAAAGATTGGAGCACGGAAACGAACAGCTTCTTCTGTTGCCACGGCACGATGGTTCAGGCGAACGCGGCCTGGAACAGGGGCATTTACTACCAGGACGAAAGCGGCATTTATATCTGCCAATATTTCGATTCCGAGATGAGGACGGAGATCCATGGCGGGGAACTGCGGATCGTTCAAACGCAAGATCAGATGAACGGAAATCTGCTGACCTCCTCCAATACGGCGGGCTATCAGACGATCAACGACATTACGGCGGCCCATGAAAACATGCCTTCGTACCGGAAATATGATTTCGTTGTCCGCACATCCGCGCAGCAGGAGTTTGCGATCCATTTCCGGATCCCGGAATGGATCATGTCGGACGCCGCTCTGTATGTGAATGATGCGCTTCATGGCAAAACGGCGGCCAGCGATCGTTTTTATACGATTCGCCGAGTCTGGCAGGATGGCGACAAGGTCAGCGTGGTGCTGCCGATCGGCATTCGTTTCGTGCCGCTCCCCGATGACGAGCATACGGGAGCTTTCCGCTACGGTCCCGAAGTGTTGGCGGGCTTGTGCGAGGCTGAAAGGCTTCTGTACGTGGAAAATGACGACATCGCATCCGAAATTGAGATGGAGAATGAGCGGGAGTGGGGGAGCTGGCGGTTTTTCTTCAAGACGGTCAACCAGGACCCTGCCATTACGTTCAAGCGGATCCGGGATATCGGCTATGAGCCTTATCAGGTTTATTTCAGGGTGAAAAAAAGAACGTAAAAAAGGTGTGAAGCCCGTTGAGCGATTTTGACATGGACCGGGACGGGGTCGATATTCTGTGCTATACCCGGCTGCCGCAGGACGAGCAGATCTATTCCGCGAAACTGGCCTGGAGCATGCATTTGGCTTACAGGGATCAGGACGGCCGATTTCAGGCGCTGAACCATAACTCGGGCGTTCTGTTCGCCAAGGTAACCGAGAACGGGAACGGTTCCCTGAATGCCAAGTGTCTGAAGAATCCGTACCTGTTTGATCTGGCGGACGGAACGTTCGGCGTTGCGGCGGTCAGAACGGAACCGGACGGCAGCCGTGACGAACAGAGCAAAGGCCGCGTGCTCCTGTTTGTCTCGCCCGATCTGCTGCAATATACGGAAGTCGGGCTGATCGATCTGAAGCTGGATGCCCATGTGGACGATGTCAAGTGCCGGTACGATCATGAACGGCAGCTCTATGTCATCGACTGGCGCGACGAGGAAGGGAACCATTACCGGAATCTTGCGCCGGATCTGCTCAGTCTGACCGCCGCCGCGCCCGAAAAGGCCGAACCGTTCGTATTGGATCCGGTCAGCGCGGACATCGAAGGCATCGTGCCCCGCAACGTGATCCGCGTTGCGCCGCAGACGGCGCGCCGGCTCATGCTCAAGCTCACGGTTCCCGTCAACGTCGGCAATGTCGTTCCGGCATCCATCCATGCGGCGTCGGAAGACGATCTGAAAGCGGTAAAAGCGACGGCGGCATACTCCGACGGGACGACGGCTGTCAAACCGGTCGATTGGGATGCGCAAGGGATCGATTGGAGCAAACCGGGCACATACCGCGTCTCCGGAACCGTACGCCAGGACCGGCATCCTTTTCCGTTTGCGGTCAATCGCGCGGATCCCTGCATTGCCAGGTGGAACGGCAAGTATTATTTTATCGCCACCAACGATGCGGACGGCAATCATACCTTCCTGATTCGGGAAGCGGAAACCATATCGGGTTTGAACGGCGCGGAAGAATCCTTGATTCTGGATTCCGACACGTATGCGGATATCAAAGGACTTCTATGGGCTCCGGAACTCCACGTCATCGATGGCGATCTGTATCTGTTTCACGGCGCGACGTCCGGCGAGTTTTTTTACGAAGAAGCCCATGTCATGAAATTGCGGAGAGGCGGCAATCCGACGGCGGCGGCCGATTGGTCGAGGCCGGCGCGTGTTGTGAAAAAAGACGGCGCGCATCTGTGCGAGGCGGGAAAAACGATCTCCCTCGATATGACGGTCTTTCGATGGGACGACGGGGAGTACTACGCGGTCTGGTCGCAGCGAGAATTTGTTCCCGCGGATCTGGGAGCGTGGCTTTATATCGCCCGGATCGATCCCAAGGAGCCGTGGAAGCTGACGACGGATCCCGTCGTTCTGTCCAAGCCGGAATACGGCTGGGAGAACAACCATACCTTCGTCGACGAAGGTCCCTATGCGTTGATGACGGAGGACAAGCTGTTTCTGACCTTCTCCGGCGCATTGGTCGACGCCACCTATGCGGTGGGATTGCTGACCGCCCGTCGCGGAGCGGATTTGCTGGATCCGGCCAGCTGGACGAAAGGAAACTACCCGATTCTGACATCCCGCAGCGTGCCGGGACAATTCGGTCCGGGTCACAATGGCTTTGTGACGGATGATGACGGGTTGATCTGGAACGTCTTTCACGCCAGAACGGGAGTGGACGGCCCCCGATGTGCCGGCATCCGCCGGGTGCATTGGGACATTGACGGCTGCCCGCGGCTGGATTTGACGGAGGAAAAGGATTTGGACCCCGGCCTGGCCAAGGTGACGATGGACGTGGTTGTGAACGGTTAGCGGTACGGTTTTTCGTCCGGTCGGATGACCGGACTTTTCTTTTCTTCCCGCTCAAAGGCCGGAAGCATAGCGGGATCTGTACTCGGAAGGCGTCGTGTGCATGAAGAGCTTGAACCATTTGGCGAAATAGCTGGCGCTCTGGAATCCGGACTCCAGCGCGGCTTCGAGGACGCTGCAATCGCCGGTCCGCAGCAGCTGCGCGGCTTTGTTGACGCGGATGTAGTTCAGATATTCCATGGGACGCATGCCGGTCTGCGTCTTGAAAAACGTGCAGAAATGCGAGCGGCTCATCGACAGCACGGCGGCCAGTTGGTCCAGATCCGGATTGTCGCAGGCATGCTCCTCCATGTACGCGAGCACCCGCTTGATCTGCTGTTGATAACGGCGTCCGCGCTTGGCGGTCTCTCCGGTTTGTCCGGTCAGTCCGTACCGGTAACAGCCGGCGATCAGCATAAGCAGGAGCGCTTTCAGGCTCATCTCCCAGGCGGGCGGCCGGCTTTCATGGCAATTCAAGATTTGACGCACAAGGTCCGTCAGCGGGGCGTGCCGTTCGTCGGCGGCGGACAGCAGGGCCGGAAGCCGGACCGTTCCCTGCGCGACCGGGTTCAGATACAGCTGCTGAATGCGGTCCGGCTGGAGCGACGACAGCCAGTCGAAATGAAACACGATGGCGTAGTAGCGGATATCGCCGCCCGCGATGCCGTCGCCCGAATGAAGCTCGCCCGGATGGACGATGAGCGTATCCCCCGCCCGCGCGGCGTATTCCCGGTTCTCGATGCGGAAGACGGCGTTTCCTTCGGCCAGATGGATGATTTCCATCTCATTGTGCCAATGGATGGGCAGGATGCAGGATGTCCCGGCCTTATGCTCCACTTGATAAATATGAAATGGGAAATCCGGCTCCCCGTGGGTTTTGTTCTCATGGTACCGGTATTCGTACATCAGATCACCCCGGATCGAAATATTATGATGATATTGCGTAATTTCCATTTAGATAGCGCTATCAATTCATAATATGATTATAGTATCAATTCGGTGGAAAGGAAATGATCACGATGCAGCTGATCCGGATCGAACGCGATGCGGAAGGCGCGGCGCTGTGGACGACGGAAGGGAAGATGCATGTCGCGTTCTGCACGCCGGCCATCGCCAGAATCCGCTATACGCTGGACGAAGCGTTCAGCGGGAAGAAGAGTTTGATGGTCATCAGGCGCGCGGAACGCCCGGCGGTGGAATGGCGGATGGCGGAGTCCGCCGATTATGTGGAACTTTCGACCGGTCTTATCAAGATCCGGGTCGACAAGGCGACCTGCGCGTTCAGCTATTGGGACGCGGAAGGCCGCCTGCTGACGAAGGAGCCCGATGCGGGCGGCAAGACGCTGGAGCGGATCGACGTGATCCGGACGGTATTCGACGGCGCGGCGAAGGTCGAAACGGATCAGAGCGCGGACGGCCTGCGCGCAAGGGCGGGCAATGCGCGGCAAGTCGTCGACCGCCAGGCTTTCCATACCAAGCTGGCTTTCGAATGGCAGCCGGGCGAGGCGCTCTACGGACTCGGCTCCCATGAAGAGGGCATGATGAACCTGCGCGGAAAGGTTCAATATTTGTATCAGCAGAACATGAAAGCGGTGGTGCCGGTTCTCGTCTCCACCCGGGGATACGGCATCCTGATGGACAGTTACTCGCTGATGATTTTCCGCGACGACGCGTTCGGTTCGTACATCTGGACCGATGTCGACGACGAGATGGACTACTATTTCATCCATGGCCCGGCATTTGACGATATCGTCCGCGGCGTCCGCCATTTGACGGGCGACGCGCCCATGTTGCCGAAGTGGGCTTACGGCTATGTCCAATCGAAAGAGCGGTACAAGACGCAGGACGAGCTGATCGATATCGTCCGGGAATACCGCAGGCGCGAGCTGCCGCTCGATTGCATCGTGCTCGATTGGATGTCTTGGCCCGGCGAGCTGTGGGGGCAGAAAACGCTCGATCCCGAGCGGTTTCCGGATCCGGACGGCATGACGAAGCAGCTGCGCGACCTGAACGCCAAATTGATGGTGTCCATATGGCCGATCATGAGGGCCGGCGGCGACAATCACCGGGAAATGAGCGAGCGGGGGTTCCTGCTCGGCAATCAGGCCACTTATGACGCCTTCAACGAAGAAGCGCGCCGGCTGTACTGGAAGCAGGCCCATGACGGGCTGTTCTCCCACGGCGTCGACGCCTGGTGGTGCGACTGCACCGAGCCGTTCGAGTCCGACTGGAAGGGCGCGGTCAAGCCGGAGCCCGAAGAGCGGATGCGGATCAACACGTCGGAATCGAAGCAATACCTTGACCCGGAATATATCAACGCGTATTCGCTGCTGCATTCCCAAGGCATCTACGAAGGCCAGCGGAACGTGACGTCAGACAAACGGGTCGTCAATCTGACGCGCTCGGCATACGCGGGGCAGCACCGCTACGGCACGATCACGTGGTCCGGCGACATCGCCGCGAACTGGGAGACGCTCCGGAAGCAGATTGCCGACGGCCTCAACTTCTGCGTGACGGGTTCGCCCTACTGGACGCTGGATATCGGCGGCTTCTTCGTCCGCAGGCGGAAGGAGCTGTGGTTCTGGAACGGCGATTTTGACGGCGGCGTGGATGACCCGGGTTATCGCGAGCTGTACGTCCGCTGGTTCCAACTGGGCGCTTTCCTTCCCATGTTCCGATCGCACGGCACGGATACGCCGAGGGAGATCTGGCGCTTCGGGGAGCCGGGCAGTCCGATGTACGACACGCTGGTGAAATACTTGAAGCTTCGTTACCGGCTGATGCCGTACCTTTACTCGCTGGCGGGTGCGGTCGCGCATCAGGGCTATACGATGCTGCGGGCGCTGGCGTTCGACTTCAGGGATGATCCGCGCGTGTACGACATCGCCGATCAGTTCATGTTCGGACCGGCGTTTCTGGTCGCGCCCGTGACGAACCCGATGTACTACGGCCCGGGGGCGCGCGAGCTGGCCGGCGTTCCCAAGACCCGCCCCGTCTATTTGCCGGACGGGACATGGTACAATTACTGGACGGACGAGCGATGGGAAGGCGGCCGGACCATCGAGGCCGCGGCCGACCTGGAGACGCTCCCGCTCTTCGTCCGCGAGGGGTCCGTCGTGCCGACCGGTCCGGATATCCAATACGCGGACGAGAAGCCGGATGCGCCGATCCGCCTGAAGGTCTATCCCGGCGCGGATGGCGCGTTCACGATCTACGAGGATGAAGGCGACAACTACAACTACGAAAACGGCGCATTCGCCACGATCCCGCTTGAGTGGAACGACGCCGAGGGAACGCTGGTCATCGGGGCGCGGAAGGGCGGCTATGCCGGCATGCCGGACGTTCGAGAATTCATTGTGGAATTCGCGGGCGAAGCCGGCGGGCGCACCGTGGCGTATCGCGGGGAAGCCGTCGTCGTCAAGCGATAAGGCGTCGTGCTCGCCGTTTCCCCGCCGCCGGCCTTCCGAGCGGCGGGGAAGCATCTTGATCCATGGCGAGACATCGGAACTGAGCTTGGGATTTGTGCGAGCAACCAAATTTGGGAGCGCTTTCCGGCATGAGAAAAAAAACGATGCGGTTCCGGCTGTTTGTGACCTATGCCGGTATGATCCTGCTGGTATCGGCCATTTACGCCGTCGGATTTTACATTTACGAATTTCGGGAGTTTACGACCCGTTCGCTGGCGTCCATCGAGGAACTTTCGCTCAGCTTGTCCAACAAATTGGATCTCGAAATTCAGAAGATGGACAACGTCACCCTGAGCGTCTCTTATTCCAGCCTGATCAAGGACATCTTGCTGCGGATCGCCGGTCGGCATGATGATGGAAACACCTACACCATGGAGCAGATATCGGAAATCAAAGCGCTGAACGAAATCATGGTGGCCGCCATCGGGCCGACGCAGGCCGTTCGGGAATTGACTATTTATGATCTGGAAGGCAATCGCATCTCTACCGGGGCGCTCGTCAAATACGGGAAATACGATGTGACGAAAAGACCGTGGTTCGACACCGTCATCGGGAAAGGCGGAGGCAGCTTCATTGGTCCACCCGAAAAAGACGGCGAACTGGCGAAATCGTTCATCTTCTTCAAGGACAAGTATTTTATTTCGTTATACAGGGCCTATTACGGAGATTACGGGAAATTGCAAGGCATCATTCAGGCCCAGCAGGATGCGGATATCATTTTCAGCAGCTTGATCGCCCTGGAAAAGGAAAGCGGGAGCGACAAGCGGTATTACGTATTCAATGCGGAAGGCGATCTGTTCTATCCTTACGAAGGCGACAACGGGGAAGGAGCCTATTACTACAACCAGTTCATGCGCTCGGGCAAATCTTCGCTTTATGTTGACCGGTATGCCGGTCCGGGCAAGGAACTGGTGTCTTATCATGTTTCCGGACAGACGGGATGGGTTCTTGCCGTGGTTGCTTCCAGGCAGGAGCTGGTTGACTCCCTGAACCAATTTACTCTGCGATTGGCCATGGCGACGATGGCCGTTTTGTTGTTGGCGCTCATTTACTCCTATTATGCGGCGCGCAGAATCACGAAACCGATCGCCCGATTGCACTCCGCCATCAAAAAAATGGACATCATCGAGGGGGTTCGCCGGAATCAGCCGATCAACAGCGGGATTTACGAGATTGAGGAATTGCAGCTGGCTTTTAACCATATGAATGCAAAGTTGCAGCATTCCGTCGAGAAATTGCTGTTCGCGCAGACTCAGGAAATCAGGGCCACGATGGCCGCGCTCTCTTCCCAGATGAACCCGCACTTTTTGTTCAATACGATCACCACAATCAGCATCATGGCGGAAGAGAATATGTCCCGCGAGATTACGATGCTCTGCCAAAAGCTTTCGCGCATGTTGCGATACATTTCATCGGAAGAATCCAGCGAAGTGAGCCTGGGGGCGGAAATCGAATATACCGCGGCTTATCTGGAATGCATGAAAATCCGTTATCCGGACGATTTGAACGTTGCCATTGAAATCGATGAAGAACTGCTGCAAATACCGGTCCCGAAACTGATCGTCCAGCCGCTGGTCGAAAATTGCATCAAGCACGGCATTCACGTCCCGAGTCCCTGGTTCATCCGGATTGACGGTAAGGTGGCGGACAACCGCTGGATGATCACCGTATCGGACAACGGCCCGGGTATGCCGAAAGACAAACGGCAAGCGTTGTTCGACAATATCAAAGAACTGAACGAGACGAACAAATTTCCGGGTTTGAACGTGGAAGGCATGGGACTGCTCAACATCTATTTCCGATTGAATCTGATCTATGGCGACCGGATGATTTTCGACATCGAAGAGCAGCCGCACGGCTTCGCCATCACCATCGGAGGACCGATCGTTTGCTGATCCGGTCAACAGCAAGGGGTGACTGGTATGGATTCCCACAACTATACGGTCGTTGTCGTGGAAGATGAACCGCTCATCATGCGGAATATCGTCAAGAAGATCGAGCAGATCGATATAGGATTTGTGGTTACGGGAACGGCGAGGAACGGCCGGGATGCGCTGGCGGTCATCCGGAACGAGCCGCCCGACCTGGTGATCACCGATATCCGCATGCCGCTGGTTGACGGGCTGGAACTGTTGCAGCAGCTTTATTCAATGGATCCAACCGTTCGATCCGTCATCATATCCGGTTACGACGATTTCGAGTACGCCCGGAAGGCGATTCAGTATAATGTCCGGGATTATTTGCTCAAGCCGGTGGAATCCGACATGCTGTACCAATGCCTGCTCAGGCTGAAGATTGAATTGGATGCGGAGCATGCCAGCGTCGTGGAAAGGGTGAAGACGCTCAAAGCCGCGCAAGGCGAAAGCATTGAGGAAGCCGTCGAGAAGTTCAGACTGTTTCTGGAGAAGAATTACAGGGACGATCTCAATCTCGGGGCGATTGCGCAGGATCTTAACTTCAATCCTTCCTATCTGAGCAGATGTTTTACGAAAATGGTCGGAGAATCGCCATCAGCCTACGTTATTCATTTGCGGGTTTCCCATGCCCGGCATTTGTTGAAATCCGTCCCGGAGCTGTCCGTCAAAGAAGTCGGTGAACTGGTCGGATATCCGGATCAAAATTACTTCAGCCGCATTTTCAAATTGAAAACGGGAGTCAGCCCGGCGCATTATCGCGAAAAATGCCTTCCGAACCGGAAAATAAACACAGAGGTTTGATCGATCCAATGCATATCGGCGCAAGAAGCAGACATCTATAATGGATTACGACTTGCAAAAGATGATGGAGGGTGTCTGCATGAAGAGGAATTTTTCGCGGCATTTCTTGTTCTTGTGTCTCCTTGCAACTGCATGCCTGGCGACGGCCTGCGGAGGCAGAACAACCGGCTCCGGCTCTTCGGCGCCCGGGAAATCGAATGTGACGCTGACGGTGATGGCGTCGCAGGACCATATCATGGATGCCGAAGTCGAGCTGGCCCAAAAGTTTGAAGAAGAGACCGGCATCAAAATTGATTATCAGATCGTGCCTTCGGACCAATTCAACAATCTGATCAATGCCAAGCTGAATTCCGGCGAAGGACCGGACATCATTGTGGCGCAAGGCGGCAAGTTGACACTCAAATCGACATTGGATCCGGAGAAAAACTTGGCGGATCTGTCGGACGAGGAATGGACTTCCCGCATCAAAGCGCCGTTTCATGAAGGCGTTTCCCATAATGGGAAAGTATACGGCTTGCCGCTGTGGGATCTCGGCGGGAGCTCCAGCTGGGTATTGATCTACAACAAGAAAATTTTCGCGGAACACGGCTTGACGCCGCCCAAAACCTACGACGAGCTTCTGGATGTTTCGCAGAAATTGCTTGAAAGCGGCATTATTCCGATTTACGAAGCCGGCGCTGACGGCTGGCATCATCAGCTGCCGCTTATGGAAATGGGACCGAGGGTGGAAGAGCTGAGCGAAGGGTTCTATGACCGGCTCAATCGAAACGAAACGACCCTGGCCGAAAATAAAGACATGCTGCGGCTTCTGGAACAAGTCGTCGGATTGGTGGAGAAAGGGTATTACGGTGAAGAATATTACAGCAACACCTATGCCGACATGCACAACGCGATGGCGTCGGGCAAATATGCGATGACGATCGACCGATCGAATTTCGGCTACGAGCTGAAGACCAACGTGCCGGACTCGCCGTACGAAGCCGAAGATTTCAGCGCCGTCGTAATGCCGTTCCTGGACAATCAGATCCTGAACGTCAATCCCCAGGGACCGTCCAAGTTTATCTATAAAAACGGCGAGCACGTCGCGGAAGCGAAGCAATATCTGGCGTATCTCGCGGAACCCGGGAATTTGCAATATATCCTTGATCACACCGACCGGTTCTCGGAACTGCCGTTCGACGGCGTTCAGGCGAAGCCCAACAAGGTGTTGGAAGAGATCAAAGCGAACAGCAGCGGCAAAGAAGGTACGGTGCTGCAGGCCGGCGTCAGCTATGTCGATCCCCAATGGATGGACATCGGACAGGATTTGACATCCGTATTCGCCGGGAAAATGAAGCCGATCGAACTGCTGCAAAACATGGACAAGCGCAGAGATCAACAGGCAAAAGCGCAAAACGACCCCGCCTGGGCGGAATGACGCGCGAAAAATAACGGCAACACGGTGAAACGGAGCAACAGATGAATATTCAGAAGAGATTGTACCCCGGGTACTTTTTGCTGGGCGCGCTTGTATTGTACATCTTCCTGTACGTCATCCCGGGTTTGGCCGGAATTTACTTCTCGTTCACGGATTGGAGCCGCTTCGACGACTCCATGCGCTTCATCGGACTGCAAAATTACCGGACGATTTTCTCGGCCGACGAAGACTATCTGCTGTATATATGGAACACCTTGAAATTCACCGTCGTCACGTCGTTGTTGAAAACCGTTTTCGGACTGGCGCTGGCCTTGTTGCTGGCCGGGAGCCTGCGGGGCAAACATTTTCATCGGGCGGTTATCTTCTTGCCGTCGGTGCTCTCGTTTCTGATTACCGGGCTGACTTTCCAATCCATTCTGAAGCCTTCGGGTTTGCTGAACACCACGCTTCACGCCGCAGGACTGGACAGCCTGACCAGGCGCTGGCTGTTCGAGGGGGATTGGCCGTTCTGGTCCGTCGTCGGCATCGATGTCTGGAAAGGCGTCGGGTACATCATGACCATCTTCCTGGCGGGACTGACAACGATCGCGAAAGACTACTACGAAGCCGCGGCCATCGACGGAGCGCGATACTGGGGAAAGTTTCTGCATGTCACGGTTCCGCTCCTGATGCCTGCGTTCGCCATCACGACGGTGCTCAATATGGTTTACGGCCTGCGTGTCTTCGATATCATCTACGTTACCACGAAGGGCGGGCCGGGTAATCAGACGGAAGTATTGTACACGGTCATCTTCAAGCTGTTCGGTTACGGATATTACGGCGTGGGCACGGCGCTGTCGACCCTGATGTTCGTCATCATGGCTGTTTTGGGCTATTTCATCATCAAGCTGCTGAATCGTGAGGTGGAGGCGTAATGACCAGGCAAGCGCTGCTGCTGAATCTGTGCAAACACGTTGCAATCTGGCTGGTCTCGCTCACAATCATGGTCCCGCTGCTGCTTATTCTGCTCAACTCGGTCAAGACGCAAGGCGAAGCCGCTTCCATGAGTTTCGCGTGGCCTCGAAAGTGGATGTTCTCCAATTACGCGGAGGTCATTCAGGCGGGCAAGCTCGTCCGATCCTTCGGCAACAGTCTGTATTACGCCGTGGTGTCCGTCGTGCTGGGCATCATCGTCTGTTCGATGGCCGCCTTCGTCCTGTCCAGGCGGAGAACCCGTCTCAACCGGTTCATCTATTACTTTATCGTGCTCGGCATCGCCATGCCGATCAATCATATCGCCTTGATCAAGGTCATGCAATTCCTGAACCTGATGAATACGGGAATCGGTCTCGGTTTGCTGTATACCGCGCTGCAGGTTCCGTTCAGCGTGTTCCTGATCTACGGCTTTATCTCTTCCGTGCCGAGGGAGTTGGATGAAGCGGGAGCCATCGACGGCTGTGAGGGATCCCGGTTGTTCTTCCGGGTTATCTTTCCGCTGCTCACACCGGTCGTCGTAACCGTCATGCTGCTTAACTTCCTCGCGGCCTGGAATGAGTTTGTATTCCCGCTCTATTACCTGAACAGTTCGGCTTTGTGGCCCATGACGCTGGAGGTTTACAACTTCTTCGGAAAATACGATTCGCAGTGGAACCTCGTGTGCGGCAATATCGTGCTGACCAGTCTGCCGGTGGTCATCGCTTACCTCCTCGGACAGCGTTACATTATCGCAGGTATGACGGCCGGATCGGTGAAAGGCTGATCCGGGCAGCAGGGAGCCGGAATCCGTTTTGTTATGCGGATTCCGGATCCCTTGTTTTGGGGGCGGCAGCAAAGCAGCCGTAAGTTCCGGTCCGAAAGTAAAAGCCGGGCAAGAAAATCAAAAGTTGGACGTTGCGATGTCCCCGAAATGCCGGGATAATTAAATGTAAACCAATTTTTGCGTTATGGAAATGGGGTTGCCCGAATTGCGGATGCCGTTCAAGGGAATGGTCGGACTGGCAACGGCTGCGGCGAGCTTTGTCCTGCTTCTGACGGCATGCCGGGGTGACGGAGACGTCAGGGAAGCGCCTCCGCCTTCCGGGATCGAAGAGACGGCCTATGCGCATCCCGG
>NICF_comb_assmDRAFT_10001193_pt1 | contig 20792 bp, 18 predicted proteins | sample NewIslPassag4_SG_FD_11279 | JGI IMG/M metagenome (IMG submission 11279) | reverse complement strand
GTTTGTGGATCGGTAAACTTCCTAACAACCCGGAAAGGAGGCGACACCGAACCTGGCCGGTGCTGTCGCCTGGTTTTGCCAAGGGGTCATTCCTGGGGTTTCCACTCCGGGTGCTGCTGGAGCCACTTCCGGATCCAATCAGCCACATCCCGGGCGTGGGTATCCACTTTGACCTGCTTGTCGATGTGAAGAATCTTGCCGTCTGGACCGATAATAAAAGTCCATCGTTGAGCAAATCCCTGAGCATTGGTCAGAACGCCGTAGGCCAGGGCTGTTTGCCGAGTTGGATCACTGAGAATGGGATATTGGGCCTTGAGTGACTCGGCGAACCGTTTGTTGTCCTCGGGCGTATCAACACTGACTGTGAAATATGCCACTGGGAGTCCTGCGAAGGCGTCAGACTGCTGGGCGAAGGCGCGGCATTCACGGGTACAACCGGGGGTGAAAGCCTTGGGGAACCAGGCGAGGACGACGATCTTTTTGTTGCGGAACTCGGAGAGAGAATACGTTTTGCCGTCGCTGCCGGGAAGTTTGAAATCCGGGGCCTGATCGCCCACTCGCAGTTCCACCCGTTGCTCGGGCTTTTGCCCGGCAAATGCACTGAAAAGGGATGATCCCAACACGGAAAGGATCGCGGTCAGTTTAGTGAGCAAGAGGGACTTCATTGGGAGACTCCTTTTTTACTGGGTTGGCAGGGTTTCCGGTTGACAGCTGCGCTTCTGTAAATTCGTTAGGTTAAATTGTTATAACCAAGCAGTGGAATTATACGAGGAACGTAGTTTGGGGCCAGGTACGGATCGCCCGTAAGTTGGTGACCATTGCCATTTGAAGTGCGAGGGAGGGTGACGACCGCGCAGATTTTGGGAGGACGGCGAGTCGGCGCAGCTTGCAACGGCCGGGAGAAATCAGTACGCTTACGGTTTAGGCTTCCGGGAATGAGACGAGATTAGGGAGATGTGCAATCTCAGGGGAATGGCAGCTTCTGCCGACCTCATCGTTGATTTCATGGCTCTTCCGATTGACCGGCCGAGTGGTCGGTATCAGCGAATCTGCTGCGCGACGGAAGGAGGGGCTTCCCAGGACCATTCTCGGAGCACTGTCGGGCGATGGTGTCCGGCGGGCATCACATCTTGGTATTGGACAAACCGAGATCACCGCACAGGGTAAAAAAGTTTGGCCGCCGTTTTGGGTATAGATAAAGAGGAGATCAAGCCGTGGCCGAGAAGCGATTTGTCACCGTAGAAGGAAATGAGGCGACCGCTAACATTGCTCATCTGTGCTCGGAGGTGATGGCGATCTATCCGATCACGCCATCGTCCACGCTGGGTGAATTGCCGGATGCGTGGGCGGCTGCGGGCCGAAAGAATATCTTCGGTGCCGTGCCCCAAGTTGTGGAAATGCAGAGCGAGGCCGGGGCCGCTGGAGCCTGCCATGGGGCCCTGCAAGGGGGATCGCTCTCGTCCACATTCACGGCTTCACAGGGGCTTCTGTTGATGATCCCCAATTTATTCAAGATCGCTGGGGAACTGACGCCAGCAGTCTTCCATGTGACCGCTCGCACCGTCGCCACCCATGCCCTCTCTATCTTTGGGGACCACAGCGATGTGATGGCCTGCCGGACCACGGGATGGGCCCTGCTGGCCTCGGCATCGGTTCAGGAGGCGCAGGACCTGGCGCTTATCGCTTATGCGGCGACGCTGGAATCCCGTGTGCCGTTCATTCACTTCTACGATGGTTTCCGGACCTCCCACGAGGTCGCCAAAATTGAACAACTCAGTGATGATGATGTCCGGAAGATGATCGATATGGAACTGGTCCGAGCACACCGTGAACGGGCTATGTCTCCCGAGAAGCCCGTTTTGCGGGGAACGGCCCAGAATCCAGACGTCTTCTTCCAGGCACGCGAGGCCTGCAATCCGTTCTACTTCAAGACGCCTGCCATCGTCCAAAAGGCGATGGACAAATTCGCGCAGCTTTTTGGACGGCAATATCACCTCTTTGATTATGTGGGAGCGCCGGATGCGGAGCGCGTCATCGTAGCCATGGCCTCCGGCACCGGCGTTGTCGAGGAAGCGGTCGATTATCTCGTCGAACGGGGCGAGAAGGTGGGGTTGGTGAAAGTTCGTCTCTATCGCCCGTTCGATGCAGAGGCTTTTGTGCGGGCACTTCCCACCACGGTGCGCCGCATTGCGGTCCTGGATCGGACCAAGGAACCCGGAGCGATCGGCGAGCCTCTCTACATCGACGTGGTGGCAGCAATTTCGGAGAAATGGGCAGACCATGCTCCGGGCGCACCGACACCGCTCATCATCGGAGGTCGGTATGGTCTGTCCTCCAAAGAATTCAATCCCGCCATGGCGCTGGCGGTCTTTGAGGAGTTAAAGAAACCCCAGCCCAAGCGGCATTTCACAGTTGGCATCAAAGACGATGTCACGCATCTGAGTTTGGATTACGATCCGAACTTGTCGATCGAACCTCCCGATGTGGTGCGGGCCCTGTTTTACGGGCTGGGTAGTGACGGGACGGTTTCGGCCAACCGGAGTTCGGTCAAGATCATCGGCGAAAACACTCCCTTCTACGCCCAGGGTTACTTCGTGTACGACTCCCGCAAAGCAGGGTCGATGACGATCTCCCACGTCCGCTTCAGCCCGCGGCCGATAAAGGGATCATACCTGATCAACAAAGCCAATTTTGTGGCATGCCATCAGTTCCACTTCTTAGAACGGATTGATGTTCTGGCGGCGGCGGAAGAGGGAGCGACTTTCCTTCTCAACAGTCCCTTCCCGGCCGAGGAGGTGTGGGACCACCTGCCCGCCGAAGTCCAAAAGCAGATCATCGATAAAAAGCTGAAGTTCTACGTGGTGGACGCCTACCGCGTGGCCAAAGAGACGGGNCTCGGCGTGCGTATCAANACGGTCATGCAGACCTGTTTCTTCAAACTGGCGAACATTATCCCGGTGGAACAGGCCATCAAAGAGATCAAGGACATGATCATCGCCACCTACGGCAAGAAAGGCGGTTCGGCGATNATTGAAAAGAACTTTGCGGCCGTGGACAAGGCTTTGGAGTCACTCCAGGAGGTCAAATACCCCAGCGAGGTGACCTCCAAGATTCACATGCTGCCGCCGGTGCCGGAGGACGCTCCGGAATTCGTCAAGAATGTGCTGGGCCCTATGATCGCCTACCGCGGCGACGAATTGCCGGTGAGTGCTTTGCCCGTAGACGGGACGTTCCCCACGGGGACAACGAAATACGAAAAGCGCAGCATTGCCCTGGAGATTCCCATCTGGGATCCGAAGATCTGCATCCAGTGCGGGCTCTGCTCGCTGGTCTGCCCGCATGCAGCCATTCGGATGAAAGTCTATGATCCGGCCATCCTCGAAAAAGCTCCGGAGGGCTTCAAGTCGGCACCGTGGCGGGGCAAGGAATATCCCGGCTACCACATGACGGTGCAGGTTGCTCCGGATGATTGCACGGGTTGCGGCCTGTGTGTGGAGGTTTGCCCCGTCCGCGACAAAGAGGTGGCCAAACACAAGGCCATCGACATGCTGTTCAAGCTGGACCATCTGGAACGGGAGCGGGCATGCTTCGACTTCTTCCTCCGCATCCCGGACATCGAACGCAGCAAGGTGGCTGTCGATACGGTCAAAGGCTCGCAGCTTTTGCTGCCGCTGTTTGAATTCTCCGGCGCCTGTGCCGGCTGCGGTGAAACACCCTACGTCAAACTTATCACCCAGTTTTTCGGGGATCGCATGATGATCGCCAATGCGACAGGGTGTTCGTCGATATATGGCGGCAATTTGCCCTGCACGCCCTACACGACCAACCACGAAGGCCGGGGCCCCACATGGAACAATTCCCTGTTTGAGGACGCAGCCGAATTTGGTTTCGGCATGCGGCTGGCGGTAGACCAGCAGATTGATTACGCCACGGGGCTTCTCAAAAAGCTGGCCTCTCAGATTGGTGACAACCTGGTAACCGAGCTTTTGAACAATCCACAGGAGACGGATGAGCAAATCGCCAAGCAGCGGCAATTGGTAGCCGAGCTTAAGAAGAAGCTCGCCCAGATACCGGGTGACGATGCGGCGAATCTCCTTGCCTCGGCAGATTATCTGATCCGCCGCAGCATCTGGAGCTTCGGTGGGGACGGCTGGGCCTACGACATCGGTTTTGGCGGCCTCGACCACGTCCTGGCCTCCGGTCGGGATATCAACCTCCTCGTTATGGACACGGAGGTCTATTCCAATACCGGCGGTCAGGCCTCGAAGGCCACTTTCCGAGGCGCGGTGGCCAAATTCGCAGCGGCGGGGAAACCGAGTCGCAAGAAAGACCTCGGCCTGATTGCGATGTCGTACGGAAATGTTTTCGTGGGCCAGATTTCGCTGGGTGCCAATCCGCTGCATGCGATCAAGGTCATTCGGGCGGCGGAGTCGTTCCGGGGACCCTCAGTTATCATCGCCCTCTGTCACTGCATTGGGTGGGGCATCGATATGGCGAAAGGTATGGAATACCAGAAAGAAGCGGTGGCATGCGGTTACTGGCCACTCTATCATTATGACCCGCGTGACAAAGAGCAGCCGCTCCATGTGGACAGTCGCCCACCCAAGGGGGCCTTCAAGGACTTCGCCCTCAAGCAGGCTCGGTTTGCCATCTTGAGTCGCTCGAAGCCCGAGCGTGCCGAGCAGTTGTTCCAGCTCGGTCAGGAAGACATCAATTTCCGGTACGCGCTGTACGAGAATCTCAGCGCGGCCCTGGCACGTTCCGGGGCAGTTTCTGGCGGTGATGGCGAGTGAGGATTCACCCAGCGGAGGAGCTGAACATGAGTGTTGATCTACGTACGCATTACCTGGGGTTGGAATTGAAAAACCCAATCGTGGCGGCGGCCTGCCCGCTCACTGAATCGCTCGATAACCAGAGACGGCTGGAAGATGCCGGGGCAGCGGCGATTGTACTGCCCTCTCTGTTCGAGGAGCAGATTCTGGCGGAGGAGGAGAATCTGGCCCGAGTCCATGAGTTTGGTACCGACAGCTTCGCGGAGGCCCTTTCCTATTTCCCTGAACCGGAAGAATATCGGCTGGGAACGGACGAATATCTTGACAGGATTCAGACCGCCAAACGTTGCCTGTCAATCCCTGTCATCGCCAGTCTCAACGGCACGACTGAGGGCTCCTGGATTCGGTACGCCAAGCTCTTCGAAGAGGCCGGTGCCGACGCGATCGAGCTGAACATCTACTTCGTGGCTGCCGATCTGGAGCGCTCCGGAGCCGAGGTGGAGGCCCAGTATCTCAGTCTCGTCAAAGCGGTGGCTTCCTCGGTGTCGATACCAGTAGCCGTGAAAATCGGCCCTTATTTCAGCTCTGTCGGGCATTTTGCCAGACAGCTTGTGGATGCCGGTGCTCGGGGGTTGGTCCTTTTCAACAGGTTTCTCCAGCCAGAAATCCGCCTGGATACCCTGGAAACAAAGCCGCACCTGGTGCTGAGCACCGAGTTCGAGCTACTGCTGCCTTTGCGGTGGATCGCCATTTTGTACGGAAGGGTTAACGCTTCCCTGGCGCTCACGGGTGGAGCCCACTCGGCAGAGGCTGTGATCAAATCCGTTCTGGCCGGTGCCGATGTGGTGATGCTGGCGTCGGTGCTCTACAAGCAAGGGTTTGGCTGTATCAAGACGTTCCTCCAGCAGATCGAGCAGTGGATGGAGGAGCAGGAATACGAATCCGTCGAGCAAATGAAAGGCAGTATGAGCCACAAGAACTGCCCGAATCCCGAGGTGTTTGAGCGCGGGAACTACATGAAGGCCATCACGTCGTTCACAGGAGTGCCCATTTGAAAGTTTGTGCCTGACGTTTGCTGTGGGCAGAGGAACGTGTCGAGCTGAAAAACTCGACACGTTTTTTCATTCACTCAGCTTGCACTTTTCAAAGAAGACGTTACGATAATAACAATTAATAATGGAGGGACTGGTTGATTCGTTGACAGCGGCATAAAGGTGGCTCGGACGGATGGACCGCTGACGATGATGACCAGTCCACATCGGTGAGTGATGGAACCGGTACGTGGTTGTGTGGTTGTGTTTGGGTGGTTTGGCGTGCGAGAGCGGTTGAAAACGTGGCAAGGGTTCCACCCTCTCGACGCCGCAGGTTTTTAAAAGGAGGATCGACAGGTGGCCAAGAAAGTCGCGAAGAAGGCGGCGAAGAAGGCTGCCAAGAAAGCCGCCAAGAAGCCGGTAAAGAAACCGGCGAAGAAGGCAGCTAAGAAGGCAGCGAAGAAGACCGCGAAGAAGGCGGTGAAGAAGTCAGCCAAGAAGAAGGCTGCCAAGAAGCCCGCCAAGAAGCCCGCGGCGAAGAAGGCGCCAGCGCCGGCGCCTGCACCAGCGGCGGAAACCCCGCCGGCCACGCCGTGAGGTTCCGCGACGGACGCAGCTCGGCGACAGCTCTTTCGAGTACAACGACGAGAAAGGGACGCCTCCAGGACGGTGGCGTCCCTAACTTTTTGCGCGTTTCATTCCAGTCACCGGGGACGGAGACGTTTCGACGGTCGCTCCCCGCGCCCGTACGTTCAGTTGGTGCACGCACCTCTTTTTGCGATCACGGCAGCCGATCCGGAGATGGCGCATTCTCTGGCACGGGGTGGGAAAACTGGCGACGGAGGATTTCACCGCTCGTGCAAATCTCGACCTCCACGAGGGGTGGAAGTTCCCGGCGCACGTAGCGCAGGATGGTGTGGACGGCTTTCTCCCACTGGGACTCCGAAACGTCGCCGATGAGAATTGCGTCGGGTCCGATGAAGTTGATGGGAGTGACAAGGACACAATCTTGCCGCGGCCGTCGTGCAAAAAAACGGCGAAGCTGAAGGTTCTGCATCTCGTTCCGCCCGATGACAAGTTTCGTGCAGTCATCCAGCCGCACGTGGCGGCCCAGGGTGAGGAGTTCGCAGTCCCACAGCGATGCTCGTGGATCATTGTCCAGAAGATCAAAAACCTTGGGGGCGAACTGGACATCGGTCAGCGAACAGCCAGGACCGGACTCGGGGATGTTCTTAAGGCCCAATTGTCTGGCCAGCGCCCAGAGCGGTTTGCGGCTTCGGCCAGTGAAAGCGTAAAGTTTTTCGCGATCCACATACCCTTCACGTTCGGGCCAGGTAGGCGGCAGACAACGGGCGGAGAGCGGTCGGAGAAGGCGGTCCTGGAGTCCTGATTCATAGGCCGTGATTCCCAGGTGGGGCCGTTTCTGACTCATCGGTCGCTGGCCGAGGACTTCCCCGGTGGCCACGAGCATCCCGTCGAGCTCTTCCATGAGCTGTCTGGCCATCCGCAGCATGTACGTCCGACAGTCCAGGCAGGGATTGGCCCCTTTGCCATAGCCGTGCCGGGGATAGCGAAGGACTTCCATGTAGTCTTCCCCGACCTCCCGCATTGCCAATGGGATCTGAAGCTCACAGGCGGCCTGGAGGGCTGCTGATTCGCACCGGTGGAATGGAAGCCGCACCGTCAGGCCGATGACCTCGAAGCCCTGAAGTTGGAGAATTCGGGCGGCCAGGGTGCTGTCCAGCCCGCCCGAGAGTAGCACCACCGCAAGCTTCTTCATGGAACTCCCTTGGGCGCAATCGCCATTTCGCGCAGCTTTCTGATGGTTTAGTCAACCGATTCCAGGAATCTTCCGATTCCTTCAGCCACCGGGCCGACGACGGGGAGCCCGTCTTCACCGAGTTCATCCGAGCAGGGCGGCGGCAATTCTTTCAACTGATGCAGGGCGTTGCAGGCTGCGCGCTGTTCGGCTTCTTTTTTGCTTTTTCCCCAGGCAGCCTGATACCGTGTGGAGCCAATCTGAGCGGCGATCTTGAAAAGTTTCCCGTGATCCGGTCCCCGTTCTTCCAGAAGGAGATAGACAGGTGTGGTCCCGAAGGATCTCTGGCTGATCTGCTGGAGGACCGATTTGTAGTTTTCGCCGATCCGGTCGCGGACGAAGGCTTCCAGTTCGGGAAGGACAAGCGGTTCGATGAATCGCTTGGCGGCTTCCAGTCCTCCGTCCAGATAAATGGCCGCCGTGATGGCCTCGAAGACCGCTGCCAGGAGCGAGTTGGGAAGGTTGGGTTGCCCGGCCAGGCCCTTACCAATGATNATGAGTTCNTCCAGCCCCAGCCGTCGAGCGAGATCCGCGCAGTGCGACCGGCTGACGATACTGGATTTCAGGCGTGTGAGCTCGCCTTCCGTAAGATGGGGTAGCTTTTTGTAGAGAAGCTCACAGACCACCATCCCCAGCACGGCGTCGCCCAGAAATTCCAATCGCTCGTTCGATTCCAGGCGTGTTTCGGCCCCGGAAGCGTGCGTCAGGGCCGTCTGGAGCAGCCGGGGATTCGAAAAAGAGTAGCCAATTTTTTCCTGGCAGGTCCGGATTCTCGGATCGTCGGTGTTTTCACAGGCTCCCATGAAATCGTCACTCTACAGCTCACAACCTCTCCCTTTGATGCTGACTTTGTGTCGCCAGTGGGGCGTCCATCCGCGCTGTAGAGCTCGTCCCCAACCGAGTTCCGCCAAGCGACACACCTGGCTCGGCTGGGGACGAGCCCAGCAGCCTGTCTACACACCGTAAATTATAGTTTCCGGGCGTGGGCCACGACACTCCCGCTCTTCGGAAGCCAGGCGGCGCAGCGTAGAATGAGAGTCTGGGCACCAACACGAGCGACAGCGCATGGGCTCAGGAGTGCGACAGCAGCACGAGCCAGCGTGGATCGGTTTCGGTGTACGGTCGGTTGTGAAAAAATTTGTGAGGGAAAAAACTTCACGTGACCACCTCCAGCACCCCCTGTTTCATCCATCGGTTCGACAACGGTTTGGTCCTTTTGGGGGAGCCGCTCCCGTGGCTCAGTTCGGTTGGCTTTGACATGGCAATTCCGGCGGGCGCGGCGTTTGATCCCGAGGATCGCCAGGGACTGGCCAGTTTGACCACGGACATGGTGCTCCGTGGGGCCGGACCCCGAGATGCCCGCGCGTTTCTGGAAGATCTAGAAAACCTGGGCGTGGTGTGGTCGGAATCGGTGGGGCATCGGTTTATCCATCTCCGTGCAGCCATGCGGCCGAATTATCTCCGGGAGGCGCTGGCGATCTTCAGCGACGTCGTGCGAAAGCCGCGTCTTCCTCAGGAGGATCTCGAATCTGCCCGCCAGGGGCTTATCCAGACGATTCAGGCGGAGGAAGACGATCCGGAGCACCAGTTGAACAAGGCCCTTCGGTATCGGTTTCTGCCCTATCCCTGGAGCCGGCCCCCCCATGGGGTGATTGACCATGTGGCGGCGATTTCCTGGCAGGAGGTGGCGGAGTTCGTCGAGCGGCACTTCCAGCCCAGCGGCGTTGTCATTGGGGTGGCCGGTCGGTTCAACTGGGATGAACTGGTGGCGTGGATCGGCGAACTGCTTGGAGACTGGAAAGGAGGTCCGATCCTTGCCCCGGAAACACGCTGGCCTACCGAGCGCCAGGCCCATGTTCCGTTCGATTCTCAACAGACCCATATCGGCGTGGCTTACAGAAGCGTCCCGTATGAAGACGACCGTTACTTCCTGGCGCGAGCAGCGGCCGGGATGCTGGGGAGTGGTACGAGTTCGCGACTGTTCATGGAACTGCGGGAAAGACGGGGGCTGTGTTACGCGGTGGGGGCCAGTTATGTCGTCATCCGGGGGTTCGGTGGGGTGATCTGTTACGTGGGCACCACTTTCGAACGAGCGGAGGAGTCCCTGGAAGTTTTGCTGGAAGAACTTCAAAACCTCGGGGAGGGAATTCAAAACGACGAGCTGGATCGCGCCAAGGCGCAACTGAAAAGTGCCATTGTGTTTCTTCAGGAATCCAGTGCTGCAAGGGCCCACACGCTGACCCAGGATTGGGCCCTTTTAGGGCGAGTGCGCTCCATCGAAGAAATCAAGGGGGCTGTGGATTCTCTTTCCACGGAGGAAGTCAACCGGTTTCTCCGAGACAATCCACCCCGAGATTTCACGATCGTTACCGTTGGTCCGAGGCCGGTGGAGGTCCCCAGTGAACTTTTACAGCCATAAACTTTGGAACGGAGTGGAAGTCGTTTGTGAGAGCCACCCCCAGGCGCTGTCGGTTGCCCTGGGCTTTTTTGTCCGTGCCGGTTCCCGGGACGAACCACCGGAACTTGCCGGGGTCAGCCATTTTCTGGAGCATATGGCGTTCAAAGGGACGGGGCGCATCACGTCCGAAGACATCAACCGTGGTTTTGATGAGATTGGGGCTTCCTACAACGCCACCACCTCGTTCGAGGAGACCGTTTATTACGCGATCTTTTTGCCGGAGTATTTGGACCGGGCGTTCGAATTGCTGGCGCTGCTTCTCCGGCCGGCTTTGCGCCAGGAGGATTTTGAACTGGAAAAGCAGGTCATCCTGGAAGAAATCTCCATGTATCTGGATCAGCCACCGTACGGTGTGGACGATCTCTGCCGGGCGAGATTCTTCGCGGGACATCCCCTGGGACAGAGCGTCATCGGGACCACCGAGTCCATTTCCCGACTCACCGTTGAGCAAATGCGCAGCTACTATTACCAGCGTTACACGGCGACCAATGTGGTGATTGCGGCAACCGGCGCAGTGGACTTCCCAAAACTGGTGGCCCTTGCCGAAAAACATTGCAGCCACCTGGAACCGATGGAGAGCGAGCGGATCCGGCAACGGCTGCTCGAGCCGGCCTACGGATTGCGTGTTCACCAGAAGGCGTCTGCCAGTCAGGAATATGTCATCCAGTTGGCCGAGGCTCCCCCGGCCGACAGCCCGGATCGTTTTGCCGCACAAATGCTGGCAGCCATTGTCTCGGGAAGTTCTTCCAGCCGTCTGTACTGGGAGTTCATCGAACCGGGTCGGGTGGACTCCATATCGATGAGCTACGAAGGCTATGAGGATGCGGGAATCTTCGCGACGGTGATGAGCTGCGATCCCGGCGTTCTTCAGGAAAACTTGCAGCGATTGCGAGAGGTTTACACGGCCATTGAGCAACACGGTGTAACCGCCGAAGAACTCGAACGCGTCAAGAACAAGCTCAGCGCCGCCCTGGCTCTGGCAGCAGAACGGCCTTCCGCACGGCTGTTTCCGATAGGCTCCGAGCGTCTGACGACGGGCCAGTATCGCTCGCTGGACGACGACTTGGCGATCATCGACAAACTGACGCTCGACCAGGTCAACGCCATCGCCGAAAAATATCCGCTGACATGCAACGCAACCGATGTTATCGGGCCGATGTCGCCCGAGGAGTTTCGCAAGGCCGGTTAGCGGTTCGCTGCAAACGCGGGCCGATCGTCCCGGTCGCTTGTCATTTCGTCTCCTGAAAAAGCCAGGATACTGCGGGGAAGTGTGGTCAATTGGCCAGCACGTAGTGCACTGTGTCCCATGCGAGGAGGCGGTTCCAGGCACGCCACCGGGACGATTCCGGCAAGTGTAGCGGATCATCCGATCAGGGACGCGGCGGGNATGCGGAGTTTCGAGGGGGAATGCAGCGCGGTATCAGAGAAAGCTCGAAAAGTGCATCAATTGTGGAAGGTGATTCCCCAACTGACACCCGGCCGGGGGCGGTAGTAGCGGTAATGATAGTGATAGTGGGGCCGGGGAGGTCCCCACCACCAGGGATCGTGCTCGTAAATGACCACCGGCGGTGGACTCGACTCACGAATCACAATGGGGCGGTCATTACTGGGCTGGCGACGCAGAGGCGGCTCCNGCATCGCTTTGATGACGTTGACGCTCACACCCTCTTTCTGGAGGCGGATAATATCATCCGTGGTCGGCTGACGAACCATTCCGTTGATGCGGATCTGATTGACGATGAGTTCCTCGGCGACGCCGGCCTTGGTCATAGCGATGACGTCATCGAATGTGACAGCCCCCGCAGGGATTTCCCGGCCAAGCTGCTGGGCGATCAGTGCACGGTTTTGCGCCTCCATTTCATCAAGGCTGTCGCCGACTGCCGAGCCAGCAAGGGCACCGACCCCAGCGCCGATGGCGGTTCCGGCGAGGGTATTTCCAGCCGCGTTTCCCACAATGGCCCCCGTCCCGGCTCCGAGAAGTCCGCCGAAAAGGGCCCCCCGCTCAGCATGCGTCGTGGCACATCCAGCTGTGAAAAGAGAAATCGGCAGAAACAGCCAGAACAGACCGAAGCAAAACGAGGAACGGCGGGTGAGCGTCATCCGTGCGGACTCCTGAAAGCTGCGTTCAGGCGGACATCCTTGCCGAAAGGCGATCAAATGCTTCGAGCTTACCAGGCCATTGTATCGGCAAAACCACGAAAAATTTCTAACCGGCCACATTGGCCTGGTAAGATAGGCGATTTTTACGGGCGAGTCAAGATTGTTTAACCCAATGAGCCGAGCGCGATGAAAAACGCCGAAGGCCTCGACACGACCTTCGGCGGCTTCCTGCCTCGGGGACGATTGTTTGCGGATCTGATCCGTCCCTTCTCATTCGTTTACATTGAGCGAAAATCGCGGAGAAAGTCGGGGCGACCGGATTTGAACCGGTGACCTCTTGCACCCCAAGCAAGCGCGCTAATCCAGGCTGCGCCACGCCCCGAGCTTTGAGCCTGTGACTGGTTAACCCCACCGCAGGGGAGGTCACATCGCGTTCGTCGAACCGCTCGTCTCTGGATTACTTTATCCGATTTTGCTCCGGCTGACAACTCCGCCGAAGGAGATTTCACCCGTTTTTTTACCCGCACAGGGAACAAAGCGCCGATCTGAAACCGGCTTGGGCGGGAATTGGTCCGCGTTGACCTGCTGGTCAGGTCCGCTTTTTGACTTTTGCCGAGGTCTACCTCTTCGCTGGGCATGATAGGTGTGCCGCTCCGGCGTTCAACGGACGCCGTGGAAGGCGTTCCTCCAGAGACCGGCTGGAGGGTGGGCTCCACCTGGGCCTTGGGTCTTCGGAGGGACCTGCTTGTCAGGTCCGCTCCCTCCATATCCTTTGAGGATCCACGTTTCCAGACGCTTCCCGGGAGTGAGGTCCTCCAGACGGAAACAAGGTGCCGGGCTCCAGGCGTTGACAGGAAACCAGTTTCCGCGGATGGTGAAGGAAAAAGATGCGGCTTTGTCAATCGAGTTCTCTGTCGGGCCGGCCAGAAAGGGAGATTGCTGTGGCACGATTCGCCGTTATTTTACCGGCAGCGGGCGCCAGTTCGCGGTTTCAGGATAGGCATTACAAAAAACCGTTCGCTCCGTTAGACGGACGGGCCGTTTGGCTCCACAGTCTGCACCGGTTTTCCCAACGCGACGATGTCGTCCAGATCATTGTGGCGGTAGCGCCTGACGATCGCGAGGATTTTCTCGCCCGATTCAGTGCGGACATCACGCTGCTGGGCGTGCAGGTCGTCGCAGGTGGCCGGGAGCGAGCCGATTCGGTGTACAACGCCCTCCGCCACGTGAAATCGGACGCCGAGTTCGTTTGTGTGCACGATGCCGCCCGTCCGTGCCTCAGTGAAGTGTGGGTTGATGCGGTTTTTCAGAAGGCCCAGGAGACGGGGGCCGCCATCCTGGCGGTGCCGGTGACTGCGACGTTGAAGCGTGTCGATCGATCTGGAATCATCGTTTCCACACAGCCCCGGGAAGAACTTTGGGAAGCTCAAACACCCCAGGTTTTTCGACGAGACTGGTTGCTGGAAGCGTACGAAAAGCGGGAAGGATTCCCAGCCACCGATGACGCGCAGCTTGTCGAGCGGTTGGGCAAGAAAGTACACGTCGTGCCGGGATCCCCGCTCAACATCAAGATTACAACCAGGGACGACCTCAAGCTGGCCGAGCAGATCCTCAAGGTGTTGCCAAAACCAAAAGGCTTGGGGCCCATCCATCCTTTTGCAGGGGACGATTTATGGCGGTAAGTGCCACGTGTTCCGCGGAGTTGATGAAAACGCGCGTCGACACAAGGGGGCGAGATCCTACCAAATCGGCAAGCAGGCATTCCCGGCAGGAGAACCGGACACATGGCGAGTCAAACCGGCGCACGCCTTCCAGCGTAGTTAACCTATGTACATAAACAGTCTTTGGGGTTGTTGCTGCTGATGACGGCTGTTTTTTATCACCATCACCTGGTGCAACCGGAGGAGATTGACGCCCTGGGGCACGCCAACAACGTGGCCTACGTGCAGTGGCTTCAGGACGCCGCCGTTGCCCATTCCACGGCGTGTGGATGGTCGCCGGACCGGCACCTCGCTTTGGGGGCAGGTTGGGTCGTCCGCTCGCATACCATCGAGTATCTGGCTCCAGCCCGACTGGGAGATGAAGTTGTCGTGCAAACCTGGGTTGCCGACTTCAAAAAAGTAACTTCCCGGCGGAAGTACCGGATTTATCGCAGCCGCGACGGGGAGTTGCTTGCCCGGGCGGAAACGCTCTGGGCGTTTGTCAATTACAAGACCGGCCAACCGACCCGTGTGCCTCCGGAAATCGTAGCCGCTTTCACCATTTGTGCAGAAGATCCACCGCCGCTGGAACGGGGCGAGTGTTCGGTGGGTTCGGAAGCCGATCCTCCGCCGGCCGAATAGAGACTAACAGACGGGCGTTTCCACCGCCGAGAGCTTGCTTCGCCTTTGGATGAACTGTTGGATGGGGGCTGTGTTTGTATGGGCGTGCTGCGGGAGGAGAACTTGCACCGGTCCGAGCAGCCCTTGCCCCTTTAAAACGAGAATTCTGGAAAAAGTTAGACGGGACAGAGGAGGAAACCGAAACGATGAAGGTGCTCGTGGTACTTGGACATCCGCGTGTTGGGAGTTTCTGTCACGCCATTGCCACGACGGCTGCGCAAACGCTGCAGGAGATCAACCACGAGGTCATCTATCACGATCTCTACCGCGAAAAGTTTGATCCCCTATTGCCGTTTGAACAGATTGCCAAGGATGCGGAAGTTCCGGCGGAAATTCGTCAGCATTGCGAGCAACTGCAGGAAGTCGGAGGCTATGTCATCGTTCATCCCAACTGGTGGGGGCAGCCTCCCGCGATCCTGAAAGGTTGGGTCGATCGCGTATTCCGGCAGGGGGTCGCGTACGATTTTACGGCGGATGGGGTCAAAGGACTTCTGGCGGGGAAACGGGCGCTGGTTTTCACCACATCCAACACGCCACGAGACGACGAACTGCGGCTCTATGGAGATCCGCTGGAAAACCTGTGGAAGAACTGCATTTTCGGCTTCTGTGGTGTGACGAATTTTCGCCGTCGAAATTTTGAATCAATCATTCTCAGTACGCACGAACAGCGGGTTGCCTGGCTGGAGGAAGTGCGACTTCTCGTCCGTGAGATGTTCATCGAGCCGTAGGTGCGCGAAGACGGCCGGGGCCGAAACGGACCGTCAGGCAGTTCGGAGAAGTCTGAGGATTTCTTCGTGAAGCCAGCCGTTGCTGCCCACGCCGTTACCTGACGTGAACGTGGGCTGTCCGGCCCAGTCCGTGAACTTGCCGCCGGCTTCCTCGATGATGGGTTGAATCGCGGCTGCGTCCCAAATCTCCATGAGAGGGTCCACCATAAAATCGACTCGTCCGGTCGCCACGAGAAGATAGCCATAACCGTCCCCCCAGGTCCTGGAAAGGCGGGTGGCCTCTTCAAGGCGATGGTAGGCGTCACGTCGCCCGATTTTGGTGAAATTGGCCACCTCACTCGTGACCCAGGCTGCTTCCTCCAGAGAGCGACACGTGGAAACCCGGGCAGGCTCGGGTGGATTGTCTCCCTGCTGATACCAGGCGCCCGAGCCGCGAGCAGCATACACACATTCCCCGGTGGCGGGAATTCTGTCGACTCCAAGGATCGCTCGTCCCCGGTACTCTACTCCGATCAGCGTGGCGTACAGGGGAACACCGTGGATGAACGATTTCGTGCCGTCAATCGGGTCGATGATCCAGCGGAATCCGCTCTGACCGCCGGTGTGGCCCCACTCTTCACCGATGACCGCGTCTTCAGGGAATGCCTGATGAATTTGTTCCCGAAGGTAGGATTCGGCTTCACGGTCGGCCCTGGTGACGGGGGAATCGTCGGCCTTTCTCTCGATCAGTAAATTCCGGTTGCGAAAGTAACGGAGGGTGATCTCGCCCGCGGCGCGGGCCGCTTCTATCGCAAATTGCAGGCGACGCTGAATATCAGAGGCTGAAGTCATCACGGTATCCTTGGGTCAATTCACGAGGACGGAATTCCGAAAACTCAGGCCGATCAACGCCCCACCTGGCCGACGGGTAACCAATCAGATCGGTGGCCTTCGTCTTCGCAGTGGACAGCGTATTTCCTATCAATTCCCATTATCAGTCCCATTATGGATAAAGACGGGCGGGACTGGGACCACGCCCCCAGACGCGAACGATTTCGAGTACAATTAACATGACAAGATGCAAATAATCGGCAGGATAAAACTGCCAACGCGGGCTGTCCATTCATGGGCTGCTCTGATTGCAAGCCGATGTCATGAAGCTTCCCCCGAGTGGCGCCATCTGGCTGATTCGCATCCGGTGGATCGCGGCGACCATGGTTTTCGTCGCGACAACGCTGGGATATTTCGGGCTTGGGGTGCTCCAGACCCCCTACCCCCTGTACGCCGTGGGGGTGGGAATGCTGCTCTACAATGCGATTCTCGCGTTTATTGTGCGAGAGGAAAGCCCTCTTCGCGGGTTTCGTCCGGAAGACAGCTTCTTGCTCCAAATCGTGCTGGACCTGGTGGCGCTCACTCTGGTCCTTTATTTTTCCGATTTTTGCCACAATCCGTTCGTGGTTTATTACATTTTTCACATGATTATTGCGGGTATGTACCTGCGTGGGGCGCGGCCCTACATCGTAGCGGGGGCAACAGCGCTAGTCATTGGCGCCATCATTTTCCTGGAAAGTTTGAGCCTGATTCCCCGATTTCCGTTCAGGTTTGGCGGCCGGGAGTTACCGCCGCTTCACAACCTGGAAGCGCTAGCCCTCTTCTGTGCTGTGGCGACCAGTCTCGGCATGGCGACGTATTTCACGACTTCCATCCGGCGTTATGTGGACCGCGCTCATGCGGAGCTTCGCCAGAAGGAAAAAATGCTGGGCATTGGTCAGCTTGTGGCGGGGATCGCTCACCAGATTGCCAATCCTCTGGACGGTGTGCAGAACTGCCTGCGCAGAATCAGCGAGGCCGTCAAAAACGACCCCCGATTGACAGAATACGTCAACATGATGGCGGAGGCCCTGGAGAGAATCGAACGCACGGCAAAGCGCGTCCAGGCCTTTGCACAACCTCGTGGCCTGGTGCTGGAAAAAACCGACGTCAACGCCGCCGTGGAAGGTACCCTCGCCATGTTGGGAACGCGGATTGGACAGAATATACGCGTCGAAAAGGACCTTCGGCCGGTGCCGCCGGTGCTGGGAGATAAGTACACCATCCAGGAGGTGGTGTTCAATCTCTGCACCAACGCCCTGGCAGCTATGCCCAATGGGGGGACGCTCACCCTCCGCACCAAGGCGCTAGGCACGCAGGATGACGATCAGATGAATTCGGTGGCCATCGAGGTCATCGACACGGGTGTGGGAATTCCCCGCGCGAATCTCGAAAAAATATTTGAGCCATTTTTTACGACTCGCGCGGACTCCGGGGGCACGGGCCTGGGGCTGGGTCTGTGCCGTATGCTCATCTCCGAAATGGGCGGAAGGATTGAGGTCCGGAGCACCCTGGGGCAGGGAACCACCTTCACGGTCATCCTCAATGCCTATCGCGATAAAGATAACAAGCCCGCGTGATTTCACACGGAATATTTGCGCACCAATCTCGTTTGATTGCTGGGAAGGCTGAAAAACCACCATGCGGATCCTGATTGTGGACGACGAGAAGATCAAGCGGGTAACGCTGGCCGACGATCTCGCCGCACAGGGGTATGAAGTGGACACCGCGGCGGACGGCGAAGAGGCCCTCGAAAAACTGCGGCAACGGCATTTCGACGTCATCGTTGCTGATGTCAAAATGCCTCGAGTCGATGGACTGGAGTTGCTTCGTTACGTCAAACAGGGGGAGCAAGCCCCCGCCACAGATGTGATCATGATGACGGCATACGGAAGCATCCAGTTGGCCGTCGAGTCGATGAAGCTCGGGGCGTATGATTTCATCACCAAACCCTTTCGCAACGAGGACCTGTTTCCGGTTCTGGCCCGGCTGGAGCGCGAGCGCGGTCGTCGGAGGGAACCACGGCCGGCGGAAACCCCCGAAACCGAGGACGTCGATCAGCTCGTGGTGGGCCAGTCGGCGGTGATGACTCGGGTCAAAAAGATGATCGAGATCTGCACCCGCACCGACGCCAACGTCCTCCTGTGTGGCGAGACCGGTGTGGGGAAGGATTTGATCGCGCAGGTGATCCACCGGAAATCTCACCGCCGAGACCGCCCTTTCGTGAAAGTGGGCTGCACCCTTTTCCCGGCTCATCTCATTGAAAGTGAGTTGTACGGACACGAGAAAGGCGCGTTCACCGGAGCAGATCAGCGAAAGCCCGGCCGATTCGAGATTGCCCAGGGAGGCACGCTGTACCTCGACGACGTGGACGATATCCCGCTCGATCAGCAGGCCAAGCTGCTCCGCGTCATCGAAGAGAAGGTGTTTGAACGAGTTGGCGGCACGACGCCGATTCATGCGGATGTCCGCATTATTGCGTCCACCAAGCAAAACCTGCTGGAAAGAGTCAGCCAGGGCACATTTCGCCAGGACCTGTACTACCGTCTGGACGTGCTCCGCATGAATATTCCGCCGCTTCGAGAACGACGGGAAGATATCCCACTGCTTGTGGAGCATCTTCTGAAAAAGATCGCGGGGGACAAACCGTTCTCTTTGGGGCCCGGCACCATGGAGGTCCTGCAGGAGCACGACTGGCCTGGCAACGTCCGGGAGCTCTACCACACATTGGAAAGAGTCTTTCTAATTGGCAACGGAGAAATCACGGCGGAACTCCTCCGCTCCGAGATTGCCCAGTTCCCGACAAAAACACCAAAGAGCAGTTCGGAACGCGGCGGAATCGCCAATTTTCAAGAGGCCATCAATCAGGCAGAGCGCGAACTGCTGGAGAGAGCGCTTCGGGAAGCGGGCGGCAACAAGACGGCGGCCGCGGCGGCCCTGGGAATGAAACCGTCCACTTTTCGCGACAAACTGGCCAAGCACGGCCTGGGGTGAATCGGAGGGCTTCTTCAGCACCGGCTGCGGTGGTCGTTCGGTTAGCCGGACGGCGTGTCGGACGGCGGCTCTGTTGACCTTCCAATGACGCCTTCAGTGGTCTGTACGAGTGGGGGGAGCGTATCCAAAAGCATGGCCAGGTGGGTCAGGTCAGGACAGTACGCCGAATAACGGAGTTGTCTGCGAAGGGACTCGTCAATCGATCGCCCACCAACGACAAAGAGGCAGTCAATTTGACGACACAGTGTAAACAAATCGCGACAGTCCTCGATAATATCTTGTCGTGAAGTTACATGGGAGATGCTCAGCCAGAACAGGCGGGGATGCCAATCGGCGATGGCCTGCCGAAGAGTAGGGGCCGGAAGATTCGGGCCCAGGAATCTGGCACGCCAGCCTTTTTCCCGCAGAACGAGCTGAACGAGCTGAGAGGCCAGGACGTAATGGTCCTGACTCAGAGTGGCCCCAATCGCCAGCGGCTGATGCAAAGTTTCCTCTGGGAGAGTAGACGCCACTTCGGCAAGCACTTCCGAAAGAATACAGCACGCTACCCTCTCCTGATAGATTTGCAGCTTTCCGCATTCCCATTCCTGGCCGATTTGCTCGAAAGCCGGGGCAATGACATGGTCGGCAATTTCGGCGAAAGAAAGGCCCACGCAGCGAAGCTCGTGAAGGATGACCCGGCAACGGTCGGCCTGGGCCGTTATTAAGGCCTGAAGTAGCTCCTTTTTGGCCTTTTCAAGAACCCTTTGCCCTTGGCCAGAAAAGCCAGAAAAGGCAGGCAGTCCCAGCGCCTCCGGGTGCCGGAGCGGTAGATTCAGTTCCTTCAAGACCCGTAGGGCTTCATGGAGTTGAATGCGGCGATGTCCGCCGGGCGTGCGGGCAACAGGCAGCAGGCCGCGGTCACACCAGCGTTTCACGGTGGACTCGCTGACACCGGCGGCGAGGGCGAGCTGTTTTGGAGTCAACAAAGCAGCCATATGAACGGTTTGAACGAATTACGGATTACCAATCGAAGCACCTCTCCTGCTCAATCCTACACTTTCATTCTTTTCTTTTGAAGGGATCTGCGGTTTTTCTGGTGTTCTCGCGGCAATTCCGTGGCGGCGGAAAATTTTTGCTCTTGGCCCCTTGCCTAGACAGTTTGCCAAGCATAAACTATGTGTGAACGAAATGAACGACTTTTATTCGTTCACAGGCATGCAAGCGGCATGCTCAGGTGGTTCGTAGGTCCCTTTAGGGTAAGGAGGTTTTGTCATGCGTCGGTTTACGGTTGGTGTCGTCGCGGTTGCCGTACTGCTTGGAGGGTTCGGTCTGGTTCAGACGAATCGGGCTGATGAGTCGGCCAAAAAGGACATCGTGGATGTGGCGGTTGAGGCCGGGTCCTTTAAAACCCTCGCCAAGGCCCTCGAGGCTGCTGGTCTGGTGGAGACTTTGAAAGGCAAGGGGCCCTTTACCGTGTTTGCCCCAACGGATGAGGCGTTCGCCAAGTTACCTAAGGGCACTTTGGAAGCGCTTCTGAAGGACAAGGCGAAGTTGACAGCGGTGTTGACCTACCACGTGGTGGCTGGCGAATATCCGGCGAACAAAGTGGTGGCCAGCAAGAGCCTGAAAACGGTGCAGGGAGCGCCGATCAAAATCTCCGTGGGTGACGATGGCGTGA